>Ga0209381_1000199_pt1 | contig 172687 bp, 163 predicted proteins | sample DewCreD2012metaG_FD_184111 | JGI IMG/M metagenome (GOLD analysis project Ga0209381, IMG submission 184111) | Hot spring sediment bacterial and archeal communities from British Columbia, Canada, to study Microbial Dark Matter (Phase II) - Dewar... ... | reverse complement strand
CGACCACCGCGAACGGGATCTCGAGGTCACCCAGGCGGCGGAACGCAGCTTCGGCTCGCAGATGCAGGTCGCGCCCCCGCACCACCTCGCGAAAGCGCAGGGGCTCGCCCGCGACCCGCGCAATGGGCTGCTCGTCGAGCACGCGTCGCAATTCGGGGCTCGCGAGGTAATTGGGCGGCATGGTGATCTCGAGCCCGAAAACACCACTGCCGTCCGCGCGTAGGCCGAGCGTCTGGGTCGCCGCGATCCGGAGCTGGAGGGGCCCCGTGCAGGCGGCGAGGAGCGGGAGGAAGAGCCACAGGGCGAGCAGCAACCCGCGCCCCGGCCCCGCCCGCATGCGCGCCAGGATCGTCTGGGAGATGCGCCTCTCATGCTCCTCCATCTCCGAAGCGGGACTGCACCGAACGCGTTCTCGGCTCGCCGGACCGCGACGCTAGGGCTGCCCCCGCCGGAACGGTCGCCCTCCGCTTCGCCGCCTCGCTCGCCCTGTGGCCGCCGGCCCCGCGTTCGACCAGGGGCTCGCGACGCCCCGTCGTGCCGTGCGAGATGCGGCCCTTCGGAACACGACGGACCCGCGCCGCTCGTCAGCGCAGCGGCACCGCCACTCGGAAGACCCCTTCTAGCGTCCCCCCCCAAAGGCTCGGAGTACGTAGCCCGCCGCAGCGGAGCTCACCTTCGAGGAACCCCCCTTCGGCGAGCCGAAGCGTGCCCTGGCATCTCGGGCTCGCGAAGGACAGGGCTTCCCCCGCGAGCTTTCCCGAGAACGCCAGCTCCTGGGAGGGGTTCTCGATCGGGGCCACGACTCGACCGGTGAAGGTGCCGCTCGCTTCGTCGTACGCGGCGAAATCCAGAGCGAACGTATTGAGCCCGGAACGGATTGATTGTTGGCCGGCCGGGTCCGCCTGTTCGATTTGAAGGGCGACCCGGCTCGTGGTCTTGAGCCACTGGGAGAGCGCCATCTGGCGTAGCGTGGGGTCGTTCGACGCGACAGCGGTGGTGAATGCCGAGGCCCGCGTGGCGCCGTCCTGGCCCTCGAGCGCCGCGCGCAGGGCCGCGATCTCGCGCTGACGCCGCTCGGCCTCGCGCTGCCGTCGCGCAGCCTCGCGCCAGGCCTTCTCCTCGGCCGAACCCTCGACCAGCACCCGCCCCTCGAACGCCCCCAAGGGCCGGCCGAGGTCCGGGGCGTTTCCCTGTGGGCGATCGACCTGCAAGTCGACCAGCCAGCGACCCCCCTCGTGACGGAACTCGGCCCGGCCCGTCAGGCGACGCTCGGTACCGGCTTCGGCGACCCGGGTGAGGAGGACGGTTTCGGGGATCGTTTCCGTCTCGAGGTAGGTCGGCTCCAACAGCGAAAGATCGGCGATGAAGCGCAGCGCGATACGGTCTCCAGCGAGCGCGCTTTCGCCGAGCTCGAAGCGGCCGAGCCTCCAATGACCGGGCAGCTCGAGCGCGAGCCGGTCTCTGGCCAACGCGGTGAGGCGCCCGAAGAACTCCTTTTCTTCCTCGCTTCCACGCACGGCCGTGACGCCGGGGAGGGCTTCGCGGGGCTGGCCGAGACGAGGCAGGGGATTGAGCTCGAGGGCGAGTTCGACCTGCCAAGGCTCGTTGACCGCCCGCGTCGCCGTGGCCGTTCCGTGAAGTCGCGCCCTGTCCCCCGGACCTCGAACGAGCTGGAGCCAGGTGACCGGCCCGATTCGGCCGACTTCCTCGAAGGTCGGCGTCAGCAGCTCCGCAGTCGCTTTAAAGCGCGCCTTGTAGAGCGGATCCGCGGGCGTTCCCTGGTTGACGAGTGCCGTAACCTCGAATGCGGCGAGCGCCACGTGGGCCGGGAGCTGCAGGGCGAAATGTCGACCCAGCAGCTCCGGGGTCGTGGGCGCCGTGGCCTCCGCGGCGGTCGCGGCTGGAAGCTGCGCCGGCGCGGTGGGCGTGCTGGCCGCGGAGGACCGATCGGGCTCGGCTCGTTCCGACTGAGCGACCGGCGCCGGGGTCGCGACCGGTTGGCCGTACGCCGGGGCCCGCGGGGCGAGGTCGGCCGTCGACGAGAGCAGCACGAGCCCCGTGATGGTGGCGAGCCTCCTCATGCCGTTCCTCCTTCAACCCGACACGCGCTCCAGGCCTTTGACCTTCGTCGCTTCGATGGACACTTCGCCCCAGGTTGTCCGGATACGGAACGAGCCGGCCGTGAACCCTCCTCTGACCTGGGTTCCGTCGCCCAAGGTGAGAAGCCCGTCCCGGAAGTTCGCGATATCGTCGAAAGGCAGCTCCACTTCTCCGAAAAGCGAACGGAAACGAACCTGACCACTCAGGAGGGTCGCGACGACGCTGCTGCCGTCCTCGAGCTGCAGGCGCACTTTCGACGCCACGGCGGCCCCCTCGCGGGTCGTGGACGCGATGGAGGAGGTACCTTCGGTGGCGAGAGCCCGATCGGCCGTCGGAGTGGTCGCAGGGGCGAGCGGCGACCCTTGCGACCCGGCGGGCGGCTCCGGCTGGGCGGTGCCCGCAGCGCGCTGGGGCGCAGCCGAACCCGGTCGGCTTTCGGCAGCCGGCCGACCCGGTAAGAGCACCGCCGTGCGCGCCGTCGGCTCGGGGCGCCAGGGCCGAGCGCCGGGCAGGCCGGCCGCACGTTCGACCTCGACGGCGACCAACTCGGTGAACCATCGCAGGTTGGCGAGCTCGAGGGCGAGCAAAGCGGGGAAGGCACGGGCGCTGGCCGCCGCGAAATCGTGGGTCGGGATCGCTTCGACCCTTCCGGCGGGCGGCGCCGAGCCGGGCGCGAGCGGCACGCTCGTCCGGATCCGCCCGACAAGCTTTTCCGAATCGGCGAAGTAGCTTTGCGCGACGAATGCTACGGGCACGCCGTCGGGCCGTCCCTCCGTCGTCTCCGATGCGATCCGCACCGGGCCGTTGGTTCCGACGGCGACAGCCGCCGCTTCGCGGATCCGGGTGAAGGCTGCGACGGCCCCCATCGGGGGTGTGCGCGCGTCTGCACCGGGCTCGACGTGATCGGTGGTCGAGCGGACGACCAACTCGCGGAAGCGCTCGACCAGCTTCACCACCTCTTCGGCGCGCTGGGCGGCCTCGGATCCGGCGGAATGGAGCCGGTCCACGAGCTGCGCGAAGCGGTCTTCGACGAGCTCGGCCGGCGTCGCCGCCCCCGTCCCGGCCGCCTCCGGGGTCGCCCAAGTCGGGGGCGCCACCGGTGCGCGGAGCTCGCCGATGCCCCAGAGGAGGAGTTCGAGTGCCTGCCGGCGCTCCTCTTCCGTCTCGTAGAGCCCCACAAGGTGGCGCACCAGCCGCACCCCGGAGCCAACTTCGGCGATCCGACCGGCCCCGTCGGGTTCGGCGAAAGCCGCACCGGCGAGCGACCACCAGAATTGGGCGAGCTCCGTGCTCTTCGGGTCCTCGACCGGGTCGACGAGGTCCGCCCAAGCCTTCGCCACGGTCTCGACATCCGACCGAATTTTGTCGGCGATCGCCCAACGGAGCTCGTCGATCGCGGCGACGACGTCGTCCGGCCAGCGCGTTGTCAGCACGATCCGCGGCCGCTCTTCCTCGAGAAGGGCGAGCGCACGCTCGCGGTCTCGCGCGAGCCGCGACGCGTTCGCCTTTCGAGCCGTCTCCGCCTGCGAGCGGACGGCCTCGGCTCCTGTCGGATCGTAGCGGGCGTACTGGCGCAGGGCTTCTTCGTGACCCTTCTCCGCTGCGACCCGGTACCAACGCAACGCTTCGCGCGTGACGAGGGGAACGCCGATCCCTTCTTCGTAAAACCTACCGAGCAGGAACGCCCCCTCGCGATGGCCGGCGGTTGCGGCCGCCTGGGCGAGCCGGGCGGCCTCCGCGACGTCCGTTTTCCAGCGGATCCCGTAGTGCTTTTCTTCTTCGCGCTTCTGGTACGCGCCACTCGAGCGGATGCGCGCGAGGAAGACTTGGGCCGGCGGCTGACCCCGTTCCACCGCCTGAAGGAGAGGCTGTACGGCGCTCTCCTGGAACTTCTCCCTGTCCTGGTAAGAGCGCTCGTAATCGCCGTACTGGACCAGGCGCAGCCGGGCGAGTTCGAAACTGGCGGGCAGATGCCCGGCCTTGTGGAGCTCGTCGAGAGCTCGCTCGGCTTCGGAGAACCGCTCGAGCCGCAGGAGCGCTCGGGCCCGCTGATAGGCGAACCGCGGCAGCCGGAGCTGTTCCAACGCTCTGGTGCAGGCTTCGACCGCGAGGCCTCCGTCGATCTCGTCGAGCTCGACGCCCTCTGCGACACGCCCGGGATCCCACGGGTCGGCCGCAAGAAGATCGCAAGCATCCGGCTCGTTCGGCAAACGGGGCCGCGACGGCGGAACCACGAGCTGCGCTCCGGCCGCGGCGAGCGGCTGAGGCGGGGTGGGAGGAGGCACCGGCCCGGTTCGGCTGGGGCCCAAGGGGACCGAAGTACCGGCGCCCGGCACGGCAGGCCCGGGTGTGCCTGCGAGGGGCGGCCCGGCCGACGATACGCAGGCCTCGCAGCTGCGGACATTCGAGCGGCAGGACGGCGCGCAGGCCCGCGAGCAGCCTTTGCAGCTCGACCCGATCCCCGGAGAAGGCCGCAGCGTCGGCGGCGTCGACGAACAGCTTGGCTTGCGCGGCGCACCAGCCGTCGGGTGCACGCGCCATGAGGCCGGCATGGCGCATGAGGACCCGCTCGGCGGCGAGTGCCGAGCCGATGGCGACCAGGACCGGGCTGCGCACGCCGCCACCGACCCGAGCGCGATCCGTCTCATGGCTTTCCTCCCGACTCTCGGCTGGGGCCCGGGGCTCAGAGCTGGCGGACCTCCCAACCGTTCGGCCCCGGACAGACCTCGACCTGCTCTTCGACCTCACGGCTGTCGGCCGGGCGGACCTGCTGTGCCAATCGCCGGCACGTCCGGACGGCCTCCACTTCGACCAGCTCCGCGCCGGGGGGCGGCGCGCTCGCGACCACCGCGCCCAGGGGTTCGCTCGCCGGTCGCAGGAGCGAGCTGGCGACGAAGCCGCTCGCTACACCGTCCCGCGCGATCACGTACCAGTCGGCGTCCTGGACCCTGCCGATCACCTGGACGCGCTCGCCCGGGGCCAGCGCCTCGACGACCTTGTACTCGCGACCCGGTCCGCTGCGGACGTTCGCGCGCGCGGTGGCCTCGAACGTGTCGCCGATCAGGTCGAGCGGCGGCATGCTTTCGATCCGCGCCTTGTTCGCCGCGACGCGGACCTTGGTGGGACGCTGCTCGCTGCTCGCGACCTTGACCGTGCCACGGTTACCGCTCCGTTCCCCTTCCCAGGCCTGGTCACGCCCGGTGAGCACGGCCGTGCGGGTCGCCTGCGCGATCCGCTCCCGGTCGGCCGCGTCGAGCTGGCGTCCGATTGCACCGCCGATGATGCCACCCGCCAGCGCGCCGAGCGCCGCCCCGAGGACGCGGCCTTTGCCCTCACCGAGGGCGGCACCGAACACCGCACCCGCGACGGCGCCGATCGCCGCGCCGGTCATCTCCTTCTTGTGGCCGTTCGGCGCGCAGGATGTCGAGAAAAGAAGAGCCGCCAGCAACGCTGCAGGTGCGGAGCGGTCGCTTACGGTTGTTCGTGTTGTCGTCGGTATCTTCTGTCGGGAGGCCGATCGAGATAAACAAGTGCCGAATGGAACTCGACCCGGTATCGCACTCGAATTCCTCCCCCGCCGTCGCTCTCTCGGACGAGCTCGCGGACCCATCGGTTCTCGTTCGAAATTGCCCGGGAGATTGCCCGAGAGACGCGGTCGGGTCGAGGGGATTGCCCCCCGCGGCGCGGGTCGCGCTTCTCCGGCTCGGGGCCGAGCCGGACCCGTTCGGGCCGGGGAGGATCCGTTCGGGCGTGTCGGGCCTCGGAGGTGCCGGGGCCTGAACGGCGCCGAACCTCGAAGGTGGGACGGAAACCCGTGGTCCTGGTCCCGGAGGCGGGATCGGATAGCCTACGATCGCACGCGTCGGGCTGCGAAACCCGACGTCCCGTTCGGCGCCCGGCGTGGCCTCGCGTCGGTCTCCGGCAACCGGCGGCGCACGAACGTCGCGAGCACAGAAGCGCGGTTCCTCCGTCGACTTCCGCCCTCTACCGAAGGCGACCGCCCGTTCCGTGGTCCAGCAGCTGCGTTCAACGCGAACCGCACTCAAAGAGCCACGGAGCCGGCACCCGTTCTTTCCTCTCGCGCCACTCCTTGCCGGACCCGTGCCAGGCTCGAAGCCGAGCGGCCGGCAGCCGCGCCCAACAGGACCGCCCAAGTCGCGGTGACCGCAGGGATCTGCCAGCCGAAATCGACGAGCGCGTGGAGGGCCTGAACGAGCGTGACGCCGATGGCCGCGAGAGGCAGGGGGCTCCGGGTGCCGTAGCGCAGGGCTGCGATCACCGGCAGGTGACAGAGGACCACCGCGAGCACCAAAACGACGGTCGCGGGAATACCCAATTCGACAGCGAGTTCGAGATAGGTGTTGTGGACGTAGTCCCACAAAAGGCCCGGCGCGAACCGTTCGTCGCGGGCGTGGTTGAAGAGAGAAAGAAAGCCGCCGTAGCCGTGGCCGAGCCAGGGACGAGCGGCGATCTGCTCGAGGGTGAAGGCGAAGGCGAGGAGCCGGCCCTGAAAGCCGGGGCTGAGCTCGCTGGCGGGATCGAACGCCGTCAGACGTTCCCGAAGGATTTCGCCGCCCGATATGATCGCCCAAGCGGCCGTGCTCGCGAGCAGCGCGATACCGGCCCACAGAAGGGGTCGGCGTGCGCCCCTCAATCCGATCGCGAGAAGCACGAAAAGGCTGACGACGAGGGCGAGCGAGCCGCCGCGCGAGGCGCTCGCCGCCACCGCGAGGAGGCAAACGAAAAAGGCCGCGGACAAGAGCGGTCGCTCTTGAATGGCCAAGCCCAGCAGACGAGCCAGCGCGGGACCGAGGCGCGGTGAATCGGCGGACCGACGGACTCGTTCGAGCAGCAAGACGAGGCCCAGGATCGCGCCGATGTTGACATAAGCAGCGAAGTGGTTCGGGTTGACGAAGCTACCCGTGATGCGATCGGGGCTCGAGCCCGCTCCGAAGATCTCCCCCCATCCCGCAACGGCGCGCAGCAGCCCGTAACCCGCTTGCAGGGCGCTCAACACCAAGACGACCGACACGAGCCGATCCGCCCGCTCGCGATCGGCGCCGAGAAGGAAGCCGAGGATCACGAGGCCGATCGGCATCAACAGACGCAACAGCCGCTCGCGGGCGGCGGGCGGGTCGACGGCGATCGCCGGGACCGCGGGCAGTGCTTCGGGAACCAGCGACCAGATCGGGTGGGCGAGGTGCGGGGCGGGGGCCGGTCCACTTTGCACGAGGACCCAAGCCACGACGGAAGCGGCGAGAACAAGGGCCGAAGCGGCGGCGAGCGGCACCGGCGGGACACGCAGGCGGCCGAGCAAGAGGGCGGCGCCGGCGGCCGTCAAAAAAAGGGCGGTCGCGAAGAACAAAAGCGTGGATGCCCAGGGGCGATTGGCTCCGAGTGGCCAGGGAGCGACGGCGAGAATCGCAACCAGGCCCACGCTCAAAGCCGCGGTGAACGCCCGCGCCTGGTCCCCGACGGCTCCCGATGGGGCAGGGGCGCCGCCGGCGTGCGCGCCGTGCGCGAGTTTCCTGTCAAATATTGTACTGTCGCGCGCCATCGCCCACGACGCTCCGTGCACTCGGCTTCGTCCCCGACGCTCTTGCAACCGGTCCATCGACCCTGTAAACCTCTCGGTGGAATATGGGGAGATGTTTTATGCGTCGAACGGTGGCTGTTGCGGTCGCCGTGGCGGTGATCGCGGCAGCGGGCGTCGGTTTTCGGGTGCGTTGAGGGCGCCGACCGCGATGTTCCTGTCGTCGGCAGCGCAGTCCGTTCGGAACCTCTTCAAGTTCGCGAGAATGTTGCGCTTCAGTATCGGGCGGCGCGTCTTCTTTCTGATGCCCTCTCCGACGAACCCGAACTGAGCTTCTGACGGTGGGGTATCTTGTCGCCCTCCAGGACGCGCGCATGGGCTATCGTGGTCGTCGCGGCCGGATTCGCGTCGGCTGCGATCGGGGGTGGTGTAGGAACGGCTATTCTGCTCGAGGCACCCGGTAACGCAGCAGCCGATTTGGTCTACGCCGGTTCCATGCCGGTTGGCGAGGGGTTGCGGCGACTGGTCGAGAGTCGAGAGGCGGCCTCGCGTCACGCGGGCAGGCCACGGGCGCAACGCGATCTCGCGATGGTGCTCTTGGCAGCGGCCGAGAGGGCCGGTTCTGGAGAACTCGCCCAGGAGGCCGAGGCGCGCTTCGCGGAAGCTTTGACGCTCGCGCCGGCCGATCCGGTGGCTTGGTCGATGATCCCCCACGCAGCGCTCTGGCAGGGGGACGGAGAGAGGGCTTTGGAGTGGTTGCGGGCCGGAATTCGGGTCGTGCCTTACGCTCCGGAATATGCGCCGCATCGGCTCGCCGTCCTGGTCGGATCGCGGCGACCGCTAGAGGGCGTTCTGGAGGAGGCGTTCGAGCGTGATCTCGTGACGGCACTCCAGGCATTTCCGGTGCCGACGGCGCAACTTTTGCGGGACCAAGGCGTGCTCGATCGGGTGCGGCAGCGTTTCGCAATGCGTGCCGAAGTTTCTCGGTTGCTCGCGCGTGCCGTGGGGGCGCTGGAGGAGGCAGAAGAGAGGGAGCACCGCTGATCGAATGGCCAACGGGGCGGGCAGTGTGACGCGCGGGCCGCGTCGATCGTCGCGGCAGGTTCGCGTGCCTCGCAGCTTTACAGGTAGGCGGCGGCTTGTCATCATCGTGCCGCCGCCCGTCCGTTCTCGACGTATCGCTGAATGGTTTCGAGGAGTCGGTGCATGGTGACACACGATCCCAACGGATCGGCTGCGAAGGGTGCTCCCTATTATCCGGCTCCTCAGGAGCCGGCCGAGGAAGGGATGGACCTGCGCGGCGTGCTCGCTTTCCTCGGCCGCCGCCGCAACCTCATCCTCGGCGTCACGCTGATCGGGACCCTCGCAGCCGGTTATTGGGGCTTTTCGCGCAAACCGGTCTACACCGCCCAAGCGCTCGTCAAGATCGAGCCCAAGGAAGCCAAGATCATCGACATCCAGGCGGTCGCCGCGGGCCTCTCCGCCGATGCCGCCACCGTCGAGACCCAGATCCGGCTGATCCAGTCTCGGTCGATGCTCGACCAGCTCGTCGAGCGGCTCGACCTGGTCGATCGTACGGCCCCGCTGCCGCCACCCGAGCCCGAGAACCCGGTGGTCGCCTGGCTCGCCGAGACGGTCGGCTCCTGGCTGCCGCAGGACTGGCTGTTCGCCACCGGCCTCGCCCAGGAGCAGCCGGAAGTCGAACCGGAACTCGCCTACGAGGTGGCGAAAGAGCAACGAATCGACAAGCTGCTCGACAATCTCAAGGTCAAGCAGGAGGGGCGGTCCCTCGTCCTGTCGATCAATTTCACGGCGCCGAGCCCGGCCGAGGCGGCGCGGATCGCCAACGGCCTCGCCGACCTCTACATCGCGGCACAGGTGCAAGAGAAGGCGGGGATCACCCAGCGGGCCACGGAATGGCTCGAGATCCGCGTGGCCGAGCTCCAGGAACAGGTCGTCGCGGGTGAGGCGGAGATCGAGCAATACCGGGCCAAGCACGGCCTTTACGAGGCCAAGGGCGGGTTCACGCTGCAGGGCCAGCAGATCATGAACCTGACCCAGATGCTGGTCCAAGCGCGCGCCGAGCGGAGCGAGAAGGAATCCCGGCTGCGCTACATCCGCGACCTGCAGAACCGCCGCGAGAGCCTCAACACGCTCTCCGAGGTCATGAACTCACCGTACATGACCCGGCTCTGGGAGCAGGAGCGCGAGCTGCAGAAGGCCGAGGCCGAACTCTTGAGCACCTTCGGCGAGAAGCATCCGCGCGTCCAGCTCCTCAAGGCCGAGCAGGCCAAGGTGGTCGAGAAGATCCGCGCCGAGATGCAGCGGATCGTCGACAACATCGCCAACGAGATCAAGGTGCTGCAAGCCCGCGAGCGGTCGATCGAGCAGGATATCGCCCGGCTCATGAACGAGACCGACAAAGCGGGCCAGGCCGAGATCAAGCTACGCGAGCTCGAACGGCAGGTCGCCGTCAACCGCGCGCTCTACGAGCAGTTCCTGCAGCGGCTCAAGGAGACGCGCGAGCAGCAGCAGCTCGCCGCGGCCGATGCGAAGGTCGTGGCGCGCGCCAAGCCACCCGAGGCGCCCTCCTCTCGGCCGCCGCTCTTCTGGGTCCTGGCCGGGCTCTTGGTCTCGTCGATGGCCGGCACCGGGCTCGCCTGGGCGGTCGAGCGGCTCGACAACACGATCCGCAGCGGCAAGGAGATCGAACGGCTGTTCGGCCTGCCTTGCTACGCGCTCGTGCCTTATGTCGCGCCGTCCCTGACCAAGAAGCACGGGGGCCTGGCCGGCTATCTCGTCGCCAAGCCGCTGTCGATCTACGCCGAGACGATCCGCCAGATCTTCACGGCGCTCCGGCTCTCCAACGTCGACCGGCCGCCGCGGGTGATCCAGGTGACCTCCTCGGTGCCGGCCGAGGGCAAGACGACGCTCACGATCTCGCTCGCTACCGCGCTCGCCCAGGCCGGGCACAAGGTGGTGCTCGTCGACCTCGACATCCGGCACCCCTCGGTCGGCCGCGAGCTCGGCACCAGGGCGCTCGGCCGGCTCGTCGAGTACATGGCCGGCGACGCCGCGGCCGAGGAGCTGATCTATCCGGTCCCGGAGCTCGGGATCGAGGTCATCTCGGTGGATCGCCAGTCGGCCAACCCGGGCGCGATCATCGCCTCCCAGCGGATGAAGGAGCTGTTCGCGAGCCTGCGCGAGCGCTACGATTACATTTTGGTGGACAGCACGCCCGTACTCGGCGTCACCGATTCGAAGCTCACCGCCGAGCTCGTCGACGTGGTGCTTTTCGTGGTGCGCTGGGAAAAGACCACCAAGGACGTGGCCGAGGATGCGCTGAAGCAGCTCCTCGAGCACCGGGTTCCGCTCGCTGGCTGCGTCATCACTCAGGTGAACGTGAAAAAGCACGCGCGCTACGGCTATGGCGGCGTCGATCATTACTACAGCAAGTATCACAAATATTACGTGAACTGAACGGAAGAGCGGGCGGATGGCTCAGCCGACGACCGGCCGCTGCCCGCGGAAAGCCCAGCCGGTCATACGCTGCTCGAGCCAGGCGAACAGCGCGTACATGCCGATGCCCATGACCGCCACCACGATCAGACCGGCGAAGACGAGCGGCACGCGGAAGCTCGACGAGGCTTGGAGCATCAAATAGCCGATGCCCTGGTTGCCGGCGATCGTCTCGGAAATGACCGAGTCCACGAAGGCGAGCGTGATCGCGACCTTGAGGCTCGCGAAGAAGTAGGGCATGGCCCGCGGCAGACCCACTTTCAGCAGGATGTCGCTGCGCCGGGCGCCGAGCGAGCGGAGCACGTCCTCGAGCTCGGGCTCGAGCGTGGCGATCCCGGTCGCGACGTTGACGACGATCGGGAAAAAGCTGATCAAGAAGGCGGTGAGCACCGCCGGCACCGCGCCGATCCCGAACCAGATGACGAGGATGGGCACGATCGCCACCTTCGGGATCGAGTTGAAGCCGATCAACATCGGGTAGAGGGCGGCGTAGGCGAGCCGGCTCGCCCCGGTCGCGACCCCGAGCACGAGGCCGAACAGGACGGCGAGCGCGAAGCCCAGCAGGGTCACCCAGAGCGTGAAGACGGCGTTGTGCCAGATCGCATCCGCATATTGGACGAGGGCGGCGACCGCGGCACTCGGCGTCGGCAACAAGAACTCCTCGACCGCGAAGATCCGGCAGCCGAGCTCCCAGAGAAGGAGGAGGAGCGCGGTGGCGACCCACGGTGCGAGGGCGAGACGGGCCTGCTCGCTCATGCCTGGCGGACCCGGCTGATCTCGTCGCGGAGCTCGTGGACGAGGTCGACGAAGGCGGGCTCGAAGGTCGTAGCCAGCGTGCGCGGCCGCGGCAGATCGACCCTGCGCGTCGCGACGATCCGCCCGGGCCGGCGACTCACGACGTGGATCGTGTCGGCGAGAAAGGCGGCCTCGCGCAGATCGTGGGTGACCAGGACGACGGTGAACCGACGTGCGAGCCAGAGGTCTTGGAGCACACCCCAAAGCTCCTCGCGGGTGAAGGCGTCGAGGGCGGCGAACGGCTCGTCCAGGAGCAGGATCTCGGGCTCGTGGACGAGCGCTCGGCACAGATTGGCGCGCTGCTGCATGCCACCCGACAGCTGGAACGGTGCGTGGTCGCGGAACTCGGCGAGCCCCACGGTGCGCAGCAGTTCCATCGCCCGAGCCTCGTGCTCGCGCCGCCTTTGCCGGAAGGTGGCGCGGTGATCGCGGCTCACCTCGAGCGGCAAGAGCACGTTTTCGAGCGTCGTACGCCAGGGCAAGAGCGTGGCGTTCTGGAACGCCATGCCGATCCCGTGCTGCGGCCCGTCGATCGGCCGGCCGTGCAGGCGCGCGACACCGGCCGAGACCGGATGGAGCCCCGAGACGATCTTGAGGAACGAAGATTTACCGCAACCCGAGGGCCCCACCAGGGCGGTGAATTCGCCGGGCTCGATCGCGATCGAGAAGTCCTCGAGGGCGAGCGTACCCGCGGGCCCGCCGTAGCGGAGCGCGACCCGCTCGGCCTCGATCAACGCCATCCGCGCGTCAATTCACGAGCTTGCGCTCGGCGGGTGGCGGCAGGAAGTCGGCGGTCCAGATGTCCTCGACCTCGGGCACGGTCGGCAGCTTCACGGCTTGCGCGATCTGCTCGATCGAACGGGCGAGCCGCTCGGGGACCACAGCGCCCATACCGTGCTCGCGCACATAAGGGGTCAAGACGTTCATCTCGAGCGCCATGTCGAGCCGGGTCCGCTCGAGCTTCTTGTCGATCAGCGGATCGACCTTGGCGACCATGTCGACCGCGCGGTCACGGTTGCCCATCACCCAACGCATCGCCCGGACGGTCGCGGCGTTGAACTTGCGCACGGCCTCCGGCTGTTCCGCCAGGAACTTGCTCGAGGCGAGCACGGAATTGCCGTAGAAGTCCATCCCGTAATCTTTGTAGAGCATCACGACGATGTCGTCGGCCTTGACGCCTTTCGACTGTAGGTCGAGCATCGAGGAGAAATAGTGGCCGGAGATCACGTCGACCTCGCCGCGGATCAGCATGGCCTCGCGCAAGGGCGGGTCCATGTTGACCCGTGGCACGGCGGCCGGGTCGATGCCGACCCTCGAGGCGAAGGCCGGGAAGAGCTTGTAGGAGGCGTCGAAGACGGGCGCCCCGAGCTTGCGGCCGACGAGATCCTTGGGTTCCTTGATACCGCTCTTCTGGAGCGCGTAGAGGCCGAAAGGCGGTGCGTCGTAGACCACCATGACCGCCTTGACCGCTCGACCGGGATTGGCGGCGTTGAACTCGACGAGGGCGTTGATGTCGCCGATGCCCATTTGATAGGCACCGGTGGCGATCCGTTGGATCGCGGCCGCGGAACCCGAGCCGCGGTCGATCGTGACGTCGAGCCCGGCCTCCTTGTAATAACCGAGCTCCTTGGCCGCGATGAACACCGAAGTGGGGCCCTGGAACGCCCAGTCGAGGGTGAACTTGATGTCGAGGGCCACGGCCTCGCGGGCCACGAGCCCCGCCACCACCGCCGCCGCCACGAGCCGCACGCGCATCGCCGCCTCCGCTTTCCCCTGCCGCCGGTGCCGAGCAAATCCGCCCGGGACCCGCTCGGCAAGAGGCAAATCGCGGGCCAGCGGCCGTCGCGCGTTCACGCTTCGTCAACCTTTCCGTGGCAGGCTCTCGATCGACCGGGGCCGACACGCGCTCGCCGGCCGCCGGGTCGCGGGGCACGATGGAACAGCTGGCCTTCTTCCTCCTCGGGTTGCTGACGCGGGCCGCCTCGGCCCTGGAACGCTGGCTCGACGGCAAGCGGCTCTCGCCCGTTCGGGCGGTGCGCCCGGCTCCGTCAGGGTCGTCCTGCGGCCCAGGCGAGGAGGAGCCGGATCGGCAAGAGCGGCGAGCGCGGAGCCTCGGCCGCGCGCAGCGGATCGCGGCCGAGCCGCCGCAACCGGCGCAGCCGGGTCTCGGCGATGGTCGCGAGGAGCAAGGGGGCGAGCCGAGCACGGTCCGCCGATCGGCCGGCGCGCCGTGCGGCGGCGATCGAGACGGCCGCGCGAGCCAGGAACGGCTCGGCGAGCGCCCGCAACCGGACGCGGCTCGCCTCGTCCCACTCCTGCCCGGAGCGGAGCTCGGCGAGCTCGAGGAGCGAGCGCGTGACGGGCCGCCGCGACCGGCCGGCCTCGGCGAACGTCGCGCGGACGATCCCGACGAGCCCGTGCGCGGTGCCGGCCTCTTCGGCCGCGGCGAGCTCTCGGTCCGGGGCCTCGAGCAGGCGGCCCATCGCCCGGGCGAGGCCGCCTGCGGTCGCCCGCACCCAGGCTTCGATCGTCTCGACCGTGGGTGGCGACCCGCCCGGGTCGGCGGCGGGATCGAGCAGAGCGTCGAGCTCCCGCTCGCGGGCCTCGATCAGCGCCTCGAGCTCGGCCAGGGTCAGCCGGCCGTCGCGCAGGGCCGGGGCGAGCGCCCGGGCGATCGGCAGATCCGGGCGTCCGCCGCCTGCGGCGAGGGCGAGCTGGTCGCGCCAGAAGCGGAGGCGGATCGCACGGGTGAGCGGCTGGCGGACGATCTCGGCCACCCGTGCGAGCTCGTGGTTCAAGAGCACGAGGGCGGCGAGTTCGCTGCGCCGCTCGGCCGGAGCGAACAAGAGGCAAAGGGTGCGCTCGGGGTCGTACCGGCGGGCCTCGGCGAGCAGGGCCGGCGCCGGCGCACCAGGCTCCGGATTCACGGGGTTTCCACGGGACGGCCTTTCATCGACCGGCTCGACGCCCTATCTAGCGGCCTGTCCGACGGCAGCGACGACCAGCCGACAACGGAGAGGCACCCGGACCATGGCCTTCACCCTGCCCGATCTGCCCTATCCGCACGATGCGCTCGTTCCCTACATGGGCAAGGAGACGCTCGAGCTGCATCACGGCAAGCACCATCAAGCCTACGTCACCAACCTCAACAACCTGATCGCCGGCACCGATCTCGAGAACAAGAGCCTCGAGGAGATTTGCCGGATCTCGTTCAACGATCCCTCGAAGGTCGGGATTTTCAACAACGCCGGCCAGCACTGGAACCACATCCTGTTCTGGAAGGTGATGAAGCGCGGCGGCGGCGGCAAGCCGGGCGGCGAGCTGTTGAAGCGCATCGAGCACGATTTCGGCTCGTTCGAAGCGTTCGTCGAGCAATTCAAGACCGCGGCCGTGACCCAGTTCGGCTCGGGCTGGGCGTGGCTGTCGCTCGACGGCGACCGGCTCAAGGTCAGCAAGACCCCCAACGGCGAGAACCCGCTGGTGCACGGCATGCGGCCGATCCTCGGCATCGACGTGTGGGAGCACGCCTACTACCTGGACTACCGCAACCGCCGGCCGGATTACGTGGCGGCCTTCTTGAACCACCTCGTGAACTGGGAAGCGGTCGAGGAAGAGCTGCACAAGGCGCTCGCGTGATGGTAGAAGCCGGGATGCCGGCGGTCGGCCGGCATCCCGCTGCGCGCGCTCATCGGGGAGGGGTCATGCTCGGCTCGCTCGTGCGCTCGAAGGCCTTACTGGTGTTGGCTCTGTTCGCCTTGACGGGGTGTGCCGCGACCTACACCGCGGTCGCCAAGCGCCAGCTCGACGTGCAGACCAAGATGACCGACACGATCTTCCTCGACCCGGTCGCGCCCGCGGAGCGGACCGTCTTCGTCGAAGTGAAGAACACCTCCGACAAGCCCGACCTGGACCTCGCGGGGCCGATCCGCGAGCGGATCGCGAGCCGGGGTTACCAGGTGGTCGACGACCCCCGCCGCGCCCGTTACATCCTGCAAGCGAACGTCCTGCAGGCCGGGCGGACCAGCGAGACCGCGGCCGAGCAGATGTACGGCCGCGGCTACGGCGCGCCGATCACCGGGGCCGCGGTGGGCGGGACGGCCGGCTACGTGATCGGCAAGGCGGCACCCGGCAACGCCGCGGTCTGGGGATTGGGGGGCGCGGTCGTGGGCGGCCTCGCCGAGACGGTGGCCGGGGCGGCGGTCCAGGACGTCACCTACAGCATCATCACCGACATCCAGATCCAGGAACGGGCACCCGGCGAGGTCGTGAGCGAGACCCGAAGGGGTACCGTGAGGCAGGGGCGCTCCGGCGAGATCGCCCAGACCTCGAGCCGGACCACCGACATGCGGCGCCACACCACGCGGGTCATGTCGATGGCCAACAAAGTCAATCTCGAATGGGCCGAGGCCGCACCGCAGCTCGTCGACGGCCTCACCCGGGTGGTCGCCGGCATCTTTTGACCGAACCGCTCGGTTCCGGTGGCAGGGGGCCGGGAGCGGCGGCCGTCCGACGGCGTGGCCGGGCGCCTGCGAGTTCCTCGGGGATCGTGGGGCCGATCGGCTGCGGGCGGAGGAGCTCGGCCGGGCGGCTCGTCCGATCCTGTCCACCGCGGCACGCACCCGGGCGATCGGATCGGGAGCGGGCACGGTCCGGCCGGGAGTGAGGTCGGCGAGGGCGTTGGGTGGGGGAGGGGGACGCCAGCCTCCCCGCTGCGCACGGGTGGGCGAACGACGCCCTCGCACGGGGTCCGGCTCGGTTGCCGGGCGTCCGAGCGGCGTCGGCTGCGTGCCGAGGATCGGTTCGGTCCGGCCCCGGGCAAGGGGTGGAAGCGGCTTCGTCGCTCGACCCTCGCTGACGAGCCCGCGCCTGCCGTGGGTCCCTCGCCGCCGGCGGTGGGCCCCCGAGGCGATGGCGTCCCGCGGCCGCCGAGCGGGCGGCGACGCCCGTGGCTCGCCTCGGTGTCGACCGGCAGATCGTGCAGGTCCGGATCACGAGCGGGCCCCCTTGGAGGGTGAGCGCTCGCCTCGTCGGCCGCTCGAGATGGAGTGCTCGTCCGGGCCGTTCGTCGTCGCCTGCCGGCGCGTTCGAACGCCGCGCACCGTCGCGGCCGCGGGGATTCTTCGGCCGGCCCGGCCGAGGGCTCGCCGCCGATCCGTCCGCCGCCCGTCGCGACGCGCGCGAGCACCCGAAGCGCCGGGACCGGCGGCGGGCCCGAGGATGGCGACACGAGACCCGCGAGGACACGGCGCGACGGCAGCGCCTCGCCCGGCTCCGAGAAGCGCAGGGTGTCGCACGCACCCGCGGAGCGCGGCGGCCCGGTGAACCGACGGGTTCGCAGAGCTCGTCACATCGGCCGATCGGCTGCCGGCCGACCCGACCGAGGGGAGGCCGTCGGCGGCAGCGTCCGCCTACGCACGGGCGGCAAGATCACCGGCCGCCGCCGATGGCCACGGCGATCCACGAAGCTCGGCGCCGGCATCCGAGCCCCTCAGCCGCGGCGGCACCGGCTCGCCGCGCGCCTCGGCGGTCCTTGCCGCTCCCCGGCTTCGACCCCGAACACGAGTCCCGCTTCGACCCTCACCGCTTCGCTTGCCCCGGTCTGCCGGGCGGCAGCCGCGCGTCCCCCTGGGCCGGGAAACTCGACCGATGCGGCTTTCGTTCGAAGACTCCTGCCTCCGCGGGCGCACGAGGCCGTGCCCGAATGCCTCGTCGCCTCTTTCCACCGCGGTCGCAGACGACCCGCGGACCCCGCCCCGCCGACGACTCTGTCCGTGCAACGGCGGCGAGCGACCGTCGGCTCGGCCGTTCGAGACCCGGGCGGGGGCCGGCTCGCGGGCACGGTCGGCGTTGCGACGTCGCGCCAGCCGACGACGAGGCGCGAGGCCATCGGCCGGCCCCGCTCGGCGGGCCCGGCTCGACGCCCCGCACGACCCGCGCGATCCGAGCCGGGGTCGCGCGCATCGACGCCTCGGCCCGTCCGCGCGGTTCTCCCGGCACGGTCCGCTCCGGCAGCACCGCCCACGTCGTCCGACCGCTCCACTGCCGGCCCACGGCGGCACGGGTCCGGCCGATACCGTCCCGGCCCCCCCTCGCCGGTCGCCGGGCCGGACCACGGACCATGGAGCCGAGGGCGGCTGCCGTCACTCGGTCGACGGAAGGGCGACGAGCGCGGCCGCGGCGGGCCGCCCTTCGGCCAGCAGAAGGTTCCAGGTGCGGCAGGCGGCCGGGGTGGCGACCGCCTCGATCGCGAGACCCCAGCTGCGGAGCTCGGCCAAAAGCGCCGGCGGCAAGCGCCGGCCCGCGGCACCCAGGCCCAGCACGAGCAGGCTCACGGCCCCGCCCGCGAGCGGGCGCAGGGCGTCCAGGTCTTCGGCGCGCAGGGCGTCGGGATCGCCGGGGGCCCAACGCTCGATCCGGTCGGGCAACAGCAGCACCGAGCCCGTCCAGCGGGTCGCCCCGATCGTGAAGCCGCCCGGCCCGTAGGCACGGACGAACGGGCGATCGCCGGTCGGGACGGACCGCAGCTCCACGGGCGCTCAGCCGGGCCGCGGCGCCGACTCGCCGGCCGTCAGGGCCGCGGGGCGGAGCTTCAGATAGTAGAGAACGGGGGCGGCGATGTAGGTGGTCGAGTAGGTGCCGACCAGGATCCCGAACAGCATGGCGAAGGTGAAGCCCTGGATCACCGGCCCGCCGAACAGGTAGAGCGCCAAGAGCGCCAGGAACGTGGTGGCGGTGGTCATCACCGTGCGGGCCAGCGTCTCGTTGACGCTCTTGTCGATCAGCTGGTCGATCGGCAGGCTCTTGTAGCGTCGGAGGTTCTCGCGCACCCGATCGAAGACGACGACCGTGTCGTTCAAGGAATAGCCGACGACGGTCAAGATCGCCGCGATGGACGACAGGTTGAACTCGAGGTCGCTCACCGTGAAAACGAGGAGGACCGCGAAGACGTCGTGGACACAGGCCAGGATCGCGCCGACGCCGAACTGCCACTCGAAGCGGAACCAGAGATAGACGAGGACCAGGACGAGCGCGATCACCACCGCGAGCGTGCCGGCCCGCCGCAGCTCCTCGCCGACCTTGGGGCCGACGAACTCGGCCCGGCGATAGTCGAGGCCAGGACCGAAGCCCTGCTCGAGCGCCTGCTTGATCTTCTCGATGGCGGCCTGCTGGGCGCTCTCGTCGCCGGGCTGGCGGACCACGCGGATCAGCACGAGGTCGCTCGAGCCCGCCTCTTGCAACGCGACCTCGCCGAGGCCGAGCCCGCCGAGCATGGTGCGCATCTCGGCGAGCCGCGCCGGGCCCGGGGTCTTGACCTCGAGCAGGATGCCGCCCGCGAAGTCGATGCCGAGATTGAAGCCGCGCACGAGCATCATGACGATCGCCGCGACGATCACCACCACCGAAGCGGCGAACGCCCAGTGACGGTAGCGGAAGAACGGGAAGTTCGTACCGTCGGGGACGATCCGGGGCAGGACGCGCATCGGGGCCTCAGACGGCGAGCTGCGCCGGACGGGCGCGCCAGTACCAAGCGGCGACCATGATCCGGGTCACGGTCACCGCGGTGAACATGGTGGTGATCACGCCGATCACGAGGGTGACCGCGAAGCCCTTGATCGGCCCGGTGCCGAACTGGAACAGCACGGCCCCGGCGATGAGCGTCGTGAGATTGGCGTCGACGATGGTGCGCAGCGCCTCGTCGAAGCCGGTCTCGAGCGCCGAAAGGGGCGTCCTGCCGGTCCGCACCTCTTCGTGGATCCGCTCGAAGATCAAGACGTTCGAATCGACCGCCATGCCCATCGTCAAGACGATGCCGGCGATCCCCGGGAGCGTGAGCGTGGCGCCGAGGAGCGACATCACCGCGACGATCAGCACGAGGTTCAAGAGCAGGGCCAAATCGGCGATCACGCCGAACAGGCCGTAATAGAGGACCATGAAGACGATCACCGCGACGAGCGCCACGATCGAGGCGATCACCCCGGCGCGGATCGAATCGGCGCCGAGGTCGGGTCCGACCGTGCGCTCCTCGATGACCGTCAAGGGCGCGGGCAGTGCTCCCGCCCGCAAGAGCACGGCGAGCTCGTTGGCGGTCTCGGTGGTGAAGCTGCCGGAGATGATGCCCGAGCCGCCCAGGATCGGCTCGCGGATCCGCGGTGCGGAGATCACCTTGTCGTCGAGCACGATGGCGAACAGCTTGCCGACGTTCTCCTGGGTGATGCGGGCGAACTTGCGCGCCCCTTGGCTGTCGAAGCGGAAGCTCACCACGGGCTCGTTGTTCTGGAAGGTCGCTTGGGCGTCGACGAGGTTCTCGCCCGAGAGCTCGACCTGTCGGTAGAGGACCCACTCGCGCGGCCCCGACCGCTCGGCCGATTCGACCAGCATGACACCGGCCGGGCCGCGGCCGGCGCGGACTTCGGCCGGGTCGACCTCCATGGCCACCATGTGGAAGGTCAGCCGGGCGGTCTTGCCCAACAGCCGCTTGATCGCTTCGGGATTCCGCTCGCCCGGCACCTGGACGAGGATCCGGTCCACGCCTTGCCGCTGGATCGAAGCTTCGCGCGTGCCGAGCTCGTCGATCCGCCGGCGGACCACTTCGAGCGATTGCGTGACGGCAGCGCTCACCCGGTCGTCGCGGGCACGCTCGGACAAGGCGAGCCGGATGCGGCCGTCGCTCTGGCCCTCGATCACGAGCTCGCGGATCGACCCGGCGCCGAAGCCGGCCGCCGGCAGGAGCGGGTTGATCTTGGCGAGCTCGGCCAGGGCTTGGTCGAGTTTGCTCGGATCGGTGAGGGTGAGGACCACCGCCTCGCCCTGCACACCGAGGCCGCGATAGCCGATCTGCGCGGGCCGTAGTGCCGCGCGCACCTCGCCCACGAGCTGCTCGAGCCGGTCCCGCACGACGGCCTTCGCGTCGACCTCGAGCAGGAGCTGCGAGCCGCCCTGCAGGTCGAGCCCGAGCACGACGTGGTTCTTGGGCAAGAAATCGGGCAGACGGTCCACCGTCTCACGCGAAAGGAAGTTCGGCACGAGGGCGAGGACGGCCACGACGCAGACGACGGCCACGAGCCAGCGCTTCCAGGCGGGGATGCGCACGGCCGAGGGCTCAGCGCTTGAAGAACCGGCTCAAGAAGCCGCCCGCGCCCGGCCCGGCGCTGCCGCTCGGGGCGCCGGCGTTCTCGTTGGCCGCCGGGGCGGGCTTGGTCAGCACGTCGGAGATCGTGCCCTTGACGACCTTGACCTGCACGCCCTGGGCGATCTCGACCATGACCATGCCGTCGGGGTCGATGCGGGTGACCTTGCCGAGGATGCCGCCGCCGGTCAGCACCTGGTCGCCCTTCTTGAGCGCTTCGAGCATCGCCTTGTGCTGCTTCATCTTCTGCTGCTGCGGGCGGATCAGCAAGAAGTAGAAGACGATGAAGATCAGGACGAGCGGCATGAGCGAGACGAACACGTCGCCGCCCCCGGCGCCCGAGGCCTGGGCGTAGGCCGGAGAAACCAGCATGGGGTCCTCGGAGGGTGGTGAGGCCGATCGGTCGTGGACTATAGCGGGGGGAGGGCGGGATGCAACCACGGCCGGCGACGGGCCGGGCCTTGCCGCCGCTCCTTGCGCTGCTAGCCTCCGCGCCCGCGCCGCAGCCCGGCGCCCCGCCGCCCCGCCAGGAAGTCCCGATGAGCGATCCCGAGCTCCTCCCCCTCCTCGGCCGCATCGCCGCGGCGCTCGAACGGCTCGCCCCGCCGCCGCCCGAGCCGGTCGATCTCGACCTGGCCGAGGCGTTCGTCTTCGAGGGCGGGGAGCGGCTGCGGCCGGTCGCCAAAGTGCACCGGGTCGAGCTCGATCTTCTGTGCGGGATCGAGCGGGTGGCGCAGATCCTGCTCGACAACACCCGCCGCTTCGCCCGTGGCCTCCCGGCCAACAACGCGCTCCTCTGGGGGGCGCGCGGGATGGGCAAGAGCTCGCTCGTCAAGGCGGTCCACGCCCGGGTCAACGCCGAGGGGCTCGGGCCCTTGAAGCTGATCGAGATCCACCGCGAAGACATCGAAGCCCTGCCGCGCCTTTTGCAGATCCTGGCGGCCACGGCGCGGCGCTGCGTGATCTTCTGCGACGATCTGTCCTTCGACCAGGACGACACCTCCTACAAGTCGTTGAAGGCGGTGCTCGAGGGCGGGATCGAGGGGCGGCCGGCCAACGTCCTGTTCTACGCGACCTCGAACCGTCGGCACCTGATGCCGCGGCAGATGATCGAGAACGAGCGCTCGACCGCGATCAACCCCTCCGAGGCGGTCGAGGAGAAGGTTTCGCTTTCCGACCGGTTCGGCCTCTGGCTCGGCTTCCACCCCTGCTCGCAAGAGGTCTACCTCGAGATGGTCCAGCGCTACGCCGACCGCTTCGCCCTGCCGGTCGAGCCCGAGCGGCTGCGGCGCGAGGCGCTCGAATGGGCGACCACCCGCGGCGCCCGCTCCGGGCGGGTCGCCTTCCAGTTCGTCCAGGACCTGGCCGGCCGGCTCGGCCTGCCGCTCGCCTGAGCGCGGTGGGCTCAAAGTGGCTCCGGCGCCAACAACAGATCGCGCTCGCGGGCCAGCCGGGCAGAAACCTCCTCGGCCGGTAGGCCGATCATCTCGAAGGCGCGGCCCGCGAGCTGCAGGCTCGCCTCGACGGTCTCCGGCACGACCGCATCGGCGCCGAGCTCGAGCAGCCGCCGCGCGTGCGTGGCGTCGCGGGCACGGGCGACGATCGGCAAGCGGCTCGCGATCCGTCGAGCGGCGGTCACCGTCCGCTCGGCCGTCGCCGGCTGATCGAGGGTGACGATCAGCGCCTGGGCTTCCTCGAGCCGGACCCGCGCGAGGATCTCCGGCCGACCGGCATCACCCACGTAGACCGGCCGGCCGCGGGCCCGCTCCTCGGCGACGCGGGCGGCATCGAGGTCGAGGGCGAGCCAGGGGATCGCGGCTTGGTCCAGGATCTGCGCCACGGTGCGGCCGACCCGGCCGAATCCGGCGATCACCACGTGGCCGACCTCCTGGGCGACCGGCGGCAACTCGGGCGTGGCGGCCGGGGCGGCCCGCTGCCGCGCCCGGAGCCGCTCGGCGAGCGCCGGGCCGAGCCGGGCGAGCAGCGGCGAAGCGAGCATCGAGACCAACACGACCGCGACCATGAAGCGGGCGGTTTCGGCCGGGACGAGCCCACCGCGCTGGGCCAAGGCTACGACCACGAGGGCGAACTCGCCGCCCTGGCCCAAGAGGATCCCGACCTCGAGGGCGACCGGCAGGGCCAAGCCCAACCCGGCGCCGAGTGCCACCACGAGGGTGGCCTTGATCGCCGCGAGACCGAGGACCGAGAGGAGCACGAGCGGCAGCTCCGGCAAGATCGCGAGCGGATCGACGCCGGTCCCGACCGTGACGAAGAAGAGCCCGAGGAGGAGGCCCTTGAAGGGCTCGATGTCGGCCTCGATCGTGTGGCGGAACTCGCTCTCGGCCAACAGCACGCCCGCGATGAAGGCGCCCAGGGCCGGCGAGGCGCCGGCTCCGGCGGTGATCCCGGCACTGCCGATCACGAGCAGGAGGGCCGCGGCGACCAGGACCTCGCGACCGCCGGCGCGGCTCGCCAAGCGCAGGAGCGGGCGGATCACCCGCGGCCCGAGCAGCAGCAGCGAGCCGAACGCCAAGGCCGTCAAGGCGAGCGTCTCGCCGAGAGCACCCCAGGGGTCGGCCGCGGCGAGCCCGGTCAACAGGCCCACGAGCAGGAGGATCGGAACGACCGCGATGTCCTGCGCCAACAGGACGGCGAAGGCGATCCGCCCGGCCTCGGTGGTCTGCCGCCGCTGTTCGATCAAGAGCTGCATGACGACCGCCGTCGAGGAGAGGGCGAGGCTCAGGCCCAAAAGGACGGAGGCCGAGAGCGGGTTGCCGAAGGCCGCGGCGATCGCCGCGATCACCGCACCGGTCACCGCCACCTGGAGGCTACCGAGCCCCAGGATCCAGCGGCGGAGTGCGGCGAGCCGGTCGAGCGAGAGCTCGAGGCCGAGCACGAACAGGAGGAAGACGACGCCGAGCCCGCCGAGCCGCTCGAGCATCTCCGGGTCCTCGAAGGTGGCGAAGGCGAGCCACGGCGCGTGCTCGGCGAGCCGGCCCGCGACGTGCGGGCCGAGCAGCATACCGACCAGGAGGAAGGCGGTGACCTGCCCCGTGCCGAGCCGGTGGAGGAGGGGCACGACGACCCCTGCGGCGGCGAGGTAAAGGAGAATGTCGCCGGTCCCGGCGGGGAAAACGTCGTGCTCCATGACTCCTCGAAAGGTCGGGATCGGCGCCCGTCGGTAGCGCCGCGGCAGACCGTACGCCCCTCATATGGGGAAGCCGGGCGGCATGCCACGCCACGACCGCCGATCTTCCCGAGAGGCGTCGATCGTGCCATGGGCCGCGGGCGTGATCGACCCGCCATCTTGGCTCGCCCCGCGCCTCGCCGCCCTGCACGACGGCCCGCATCGCACGGGCTCGCTGATCGTCACGCTCTTCGGTGACGCGATCGTACCGCGCGGTGGCGAGCTCTCGGTCGTCTCGTTGATCGAGATCATGGCGGCCATGGGGATCGGCGAGGGTGTCGTGCGGACCGCGGCCTCCCGGCTTTCGGCCGAGGGTTGGCTCGAAAGGCGGCGCGTGGGCCGGCGGGCGTTCTACCGTCTCGCGCGGGCCGGTGAGGCGGTCTTCGCCGAGGCGACCCGGCGGATCTACGGGCCGCCACCGGCCGACGAAGAGGGCCGGCTCGCGCTCGTCGTCCTGGGGCCGGAAGCCGATCGCGAGCGGGCGCGCGACGCTCTCGAGGCGGCGGGCTTCGCCGCAATCGCACCCGGGGTGTTCGTGGCGCCCTACGGGCGGGCGGTGCCCGATCTGCGGGGAGTCTTGCGGCTCGCAGCCGAGCCGGCGCCGGGCCAAGGACCGGCGCTGGCGGCGCTCGCTTGGCCGCTCGGAGCGATCGCCGCCCGCTACCGGCGGTTCCTCGAGCAATGGGAGCCGGCGCTCGCCGACGATCGACCGGTCGAGCCGCTCGCCGCCCTCGTGGCCCGCCTCCTCCTGATCCACGACTATCGCCGCGTGGTCTTGAAAGACCCGCTCCTGCCCGCCCCGCTCTTGCCGGCCGATTGGCCGAAGCCCGCCGCCTGGGCGCTCTGCGGCCGGCTCTGGCACCGACTGCTCGAACCTTCCGAGGCCTGGCTCGACGCCCATGCCACGACCGAAGCGGGACCGTTGCCGCCGCCCGGGCCCGAGCTTCGGGCACGCTTCGGCGATCTCTTGGCGAAAGTGGAGGGCCCGGCCACATCTTACACGGCTTGAACCCATGGCCGATTTTTCGTAAGGTATCGGTGTCGTGCAGGGAGGTCGGGCCTTGTACAGCCAGGCGCTCAACGAGCGGATCGAGGGCCCCCGGATCGTCGAGGATCCGGGGAAGCTCGCGGCGTTCCAAGCGCGTATCGACGCCGAGGAGCGGATCGAGCCGAACGATTGGATGCCCGAGGCCTATCGCCGGACGCTGATCCGCCAGATCAGCCAGCACGCCCATTCCGAGGTCGTGGGCATGCTGCCCGAGGGCAACTGGATCACGCGGGCCCCGTCCCTGCGCCGGAAGGCGGCGCTCTTGGCCAAGGTCCAAGACGAAGGGGGCCACGGGCTCTATCTCTATGCCGCGGCCGAGACCTTGGGCGTGTCGCGCGAGGAGCTTTACGAGCAGCTGCTCGCGGGCAAGGCCAAATACAGCTCGATCTTCAACTATCCCACCCTCACCTGGGCCGACATCGGCTGCATCGGCTGGCTCGTCGACGGGGCGGCGATCATGAACCAGATCCCGCTCTGCCGGACCTCCTACGGCCCCTACGCCCGGGCGATGATCCGCATCTGCAAGGAGGAGAGCTTCCACCAGCGCCAGGGCTACGAGATCATGCTCACGCTCTGCCGCGGCACGCCCGAGCAGAAGGCCATGGCGCAGGACGCCTTGAACCGGTGGTGGTGGCCGTCGCTCATGATGTTCGGCCCGCCGGATTCCGAGAGCCAGCACACCGAACAATCGATGCGCTGGAAGATCAAGCGCTTCACCAACGACGAGCTGCGCCAGAAGTTCGTCGACGCCACCGTCCCGCAGGGGCTCTATCTCGGCTTGACGTTCCCCGATCCGGAGCTGCGCTTCGACGAGGCCACGGGCCATTGGCGGTTCGGGAAGATCGACTGGGAGGAGTTCAAGCGGGTGCTGGCGGGGCACGGACCGTGCAACCGCGAGCGCCTGGCCGCGCGGCGCAAGGCGCACGAGGAGGGAGCCTGGGTTCGCGAGGCGGCGCTCGCCCATGCCGCCAAGAAGCGGGCGCGCGAACGGGCGCAGCGGATCGCCGCGGAGTGACCGCCATGGCCGAAGCAAAGATGCCGCTTTGGGAAGTGTTCATCCGCTCGCGCACCGGGCTCGCCCATCGTCACGTGGGCTCGGTGCACGCCGCGGATGCGGAGATGGCGCTCCAAGCTGCACGTGACACCTACACCCGGCGCGGTGAGGGGTTGTCGATCTGGGTCGTGCCTTCGGCTGCGATCACCGCTTCCGACCCGGCCGAAAAGGGGCCGCTCTTCGAGCCCACGGCGTCCAAGATCTACCGCCATCCGAGCTTCTACGAGATCCCCGAGGAAGTCGGGCACATGTGAGGGGCGGGAGGGCGCGCATGACGACCATCCACCTCGAGGAGACACCGCACCTCACCTACGTCCTGCGGCTCGCCGACAGCGCGCTCGTGCTCTCGCACCGGCTCTCGGAATGGTGCGGGCACGCACCGATGCTCGAAGAAGATCTGGCGCTCACGAACATCGCCCTCGACCTGTTGGGCCAAGCACGGCTCCTTTACGAGCACGCGGCCGCGCTCGAGGGGCACGGGCGGAGCGAGGACGATCTCGCCTATTTGCGCGACGCGCCGCAGTTCAAGAACCTGTTGATCTGCGAACTGCCGCGGGGCGATTTCGCCTTCACGGTCGTCCGCCAGACGCTCGTTTCCGCGTTCTTCCACCCCTTTTGGCAGCTCGCCCGCAGCTCCACCGATCGCACGCTCGTGGCGATCGCCGAGAAGGCGGAGAAGGAGGTCGCCTATCATCTGCGGCACGCCGGGGCCTGGCTCGTGCGGCTGGGCGACGGGACCGAGGAGAGCCGACGGCGGACACTCGAGGCCCTCGACACGCTCTGGCCCTATACCGGGGAGCTGTTCGAGGTCGACGAAGTCGGCGAGGCGATGATCGAAGCCGGGATCGGCCCCGACCCCGCGAGTATCCGACCGGTTTTCGAAGACACGCTCGATCGGCTTTTCGCCGAGGCCGATCTGCCGCGCCCCGCGCCCACCTGGATGCAGACGGGCGGGCTCAGGGGTGTCCACACCGAACATCTGGGCCACATGCTCGCGGTCATGCAGCACCTGCCGCGGGCCTACCCGGGAGCGCGCTGGTGAGCACGGTCGCCCTCGACCGGCTCGATCGGGCGATCGAGGCCGTTTCGGCCGTCCCCGACCCGGAGATCCCGGTCGTCACGATCGCCGATCTCGGCATGGTCCGGGCGGTGCGGCTCGCCGCCGACGGCGCCGTCGAGGTCGACCTCACGCCCACCTACACGGGTTGCCCGGCGACGAGGCTGATCGCCGAGGAGGTGCGCGCGGCCCTCGCCGCCGCGGGCCTCGGCGAGGCGCGCGTCAACCTCGTCTTGAGCCCGGCTTGGACGACCGATTGGATCACCCCCGAGGGCCGCGCCGCACTCCGACGCTACGGCATCGCCCCGCCGCCGCGCCGCGGCGACCCCGACGCGCCGGTCCCCTGCCCACGCTGCGGGAGTACCGAGACCGAGGAGATCTCCCGCTTCGGCTCGACGCCGTGCAAGGCGCTCTGGCGCTGCCGGACCTGCCGCGAGCCGTTCGACCGTTTCAAGTGCCTGTGAGCCGCCCCGCCCGGGCGAGGAGGATCCGGTGAGCGACCCGAGGCACCGTTTCTGGCCGCTGCTCGTCACGCGGATCGAGCGGACGACGCCCGAGGCGGTGGCGGTGACCTTGAGCCCGCCACCCGAGGCGGCCCCGCTCTTCCGGTTCACCGCCGGCCAATACCTGACCTTCCGGCGGGTCTTCGACGGCGAGGAGATCCGGCGCAGCTATTCGATCTGCGCCGATCCGGCCGAAGGGGTGCTCCGGGTCGGCATCAAGCGCGTGCCGGGCGGGCTCTTCTCGACCTGGGCCAACGAGAAGCTCGCTCCGGGCGAGGTCCTCGAGGCCATGCCCCCCGAGGGCCGCTTCACCTTCGAGCCGGATCCCTCGCGCGAGCGCGCCGTGCTCGCGATCGCCGCGGGCTCCGGCATCACCCCGATCCTCTCGATCGCCCAGGCGCTGTTGCGCGGCGAGCCGCGCTCGCGCCTGGTGCTGCTCTACGGCAACCGGACGCGTGCCGACGTCATGTTCAAGGGCGAGCTCGAGGATCTCAAGGACCGCCACCTCGAGCGGTTCGCCCTCGTCCACCTCCTCTCCCGCGAGGCGTGCGAGCTCCCCGTGCTGCACGGGCGGATCGACCGGGCGCATCTCGAGACCCTTCTGCCGCGGCTTTTGCCACCCGAGACGATCGACCTCGCCTACATTTGCGGCCCGCCGGGGCTGCCCGAGGAATGCTCGGCGGCGCTCGCCGGGATGGGCGTCCCGGCCGAGCGGGTCCTCGTCGAGCGCTTCACCCCGGCCGGCGGGGCGAAGCCTGCGGCGCGGCGGCCCGAGGTCGCAGCCGAGACCGCGCCGGCCGTGGCGCGGCTCAGGGTGACGCTCGACGGGGTCACGTCCGAGCTCGCGATGCACGAGGGCGAGACGGTCCTCGAGGCCGTTTTGCGCGCGGGCGTGGATGCGCCCTGGTCGTGTCGGGCCGGCATGTGCTGCACCTGCCGGGCGCGGCTCACCCGCGGCGAGGTCGCGATGGACGCGAACTATTCCTTGCGCGACTGGGAGCTCGCCGCGGGCTACGTCTTGACCTGCCAGAGCCGGCCCAGAAGCGCCGAGCTCGCGGTCGACTACGACGCCGCTTGAGCCAAGGGGCGAGGGAGCGATCCCCCGCGCGCCGCACGCTCGGCGGCGATCGCCCGAGCACCTCCCAGCACGAGTCGCGTCGCGAGCTCGGCGTAGCCGCGGCGGTCCATGGGCCCGTCCTCGCGGAACCACAAGAACGCCCAATTGAGCATCCCGAACAGGCTCATGACCAAGGGCTTGAGGTGGCGCCGGTCGCCGGCGAGCCCCGGCTCGACGGCCAAAAGCGCGTCGGTGAAGAGCCGCACGAGCCGCCGCTCGAGCTCGTAGAGCTCTTCGCGCACGGGCTCGGGCAGGAGCTTGAGGTGGGCGATCTGCACCTCGTGCTCGGCATCGGCGTTCCGGTAATGCTCGAGGAGTGCGATCGCCATGTCGGCGAGCCGGCGCTCGGGTGGACGATCGTCGAGCACGGCCGCCGCCTCGACCGCCGCCACGAGCTCCTCGAGGTGGCGGCGCAACAGATCGGCCAGGACCGCGTCCTTGTCGCGGTAATAGTGGTAGACGAGCGATTTCGCCACACCTGCTGCCTGACCGATCATGGCGAGCGAGGTGCGGTCGTAGCCGTGGCGGGCGAAGAGCGGGGCCGCGACCTCGAGGATGCGCCGGCGCTTGGCCTCGTAGTCGGCCGAACGGGGTCGTCCCACCGGGCTCAGCCCTTGGGGCGCAGATCGACGATCCGCTTGGCTTTGCCGATCGACCGCTCGATGGCGCCCGGTTCCACGACCTCGACCGTGCAGCTGACCCCGATCACGCTCTTGATGTGGTGCTGCAGCCGCTCGGCCAAGATCATCCGCGCCTCGTGCGCGGCGGCCTCGGGGGCGGCCTCGACCCGCACGGTGAGCTGGTCGAGCCGGCCCTCGCGCGTCACCCGGAGCTCGTAATGTGGCGCGAGCCCGTCGGTCGCCAGGATCTGCTCCTCGATCTGCGAGGGGAACAGGTTGACGCCGCGGATGATCAGCATGTCGTCGCTGCGGCCGGTGATCTTCTGGATCCGCCGCATCGAGGGGCGGGCGGTGCCGGGCAAGAGCCGGGTGAGGTCGCGGGTCCGGTAGCGGACCACCGGCAAGGCTTCCTTGGTGAGCGTGGTGAAGACGAGCTCGCCGAACGAGCCCTCGGGCAACACTTCGCCCGTCTGCGGGTCGACGATCTCGGGGTAGAAATGATCCTCCCAGACGTGCAGCCCGTCCTTGGTCTCGACGCACTCGTTGGCGACACCCGGCCCGATCACCTCGGAAAGGCCGTAGATGTCGACCGCGTGCATGTCGAAATTGTCCTCGATCTCGAAGCGCATCGCATCGGTCCAGGGTTCCGCACCGAAGATGCCGATCTTCAAGGAGCAGGCGCGCGGATCTTTGCCCTGACGGCGGAACTCGTCGAGGATCGCGAGCATGTAGGAGGGGGTGACCATGATGACGTCGGGCCTCAGATCCTCGATCAACAGGACCTGCCGTTCGGTCATCCCGCCCGAGACCGGCACGACGGTGCACCCGAGCCGCTCCGCCCCGTAATGGGCGCCGAGCCCGCCCGTGAAGAGCCCGTAACCGTAGGCCACGTGGACGATCATGCCGGGACGGCCGCCCGAGGCGCGGATCGAGCGGGCCACGACCTCCGACCAGGTGTCGATGTCGGCCCGGGTGTAGCCCACGACCGTCGGCTTGCCGGTCGTTCCCGAAGAGGCGTGCAGTCGGATCACCTGCTCGCGCGGCACGGCGAACAGGCCGAAGGGGTAGGTCGCGCGCAGATCCTCTTTGGTCGTGAAGGGGAACTTGGCGAGATCGGCGAGCGATTTCAGATCGTCGGGGTGGACGCCGTGAGCTTCGAACTTCGATCGATAGTAGGGAACGTTGTCCCAAACCCGCCGGAGCGTCGCCTTCAGTCGCTCGAGCTGCACCGCCCGCAGCTCGTCGAGGCTCGCCCGCTCCATGGGGTCGAGAAGGGCCGGATCGGGCGCCGGCCCGAACTTGGGCGTCCTGCTCACGACTTCGCCTCCCCGGACAAGATGCTGCCGCCGATCGTGCGGGAATGGCCGCGGAACATGGCGATCGTCTCGCCTTCTTCGGTGCGCACGCGCACGTCCGTGATGCCGTTGCGGCCCTCGCGGAAGGTCTCGACCGCGTCGGCCAAAAGACGCTGGCCGAGCTTCGCCGGCCGCAGATAGGTGATCTGGCAATGCGCCGCCACGGTCCGCTCGCCCGTCCAGTTGCAGGCGAAGGCGAAGGCGCTGTCGGCCAGGGTGAAGATGAAGCCCCCGTGGGCGATGCCGTGGCCGTTGACCATGGTTTCGGCGATCCGCATGGCGAGCGTGGCACGGCCGGGACCGACCTCGAGGAGCTCCATCCCGAGGCCTCGGCTCGCCCGGTCCTCGGCCCACATGGCGGCCGCGACGGCTTCGACCGGGGGACGTTCCGCTTCGCTCATGACCGGGCTCCGAACCGGGGCGGGCGCTTCTCGAGGAAGGCGCGCACGCCCTCCGCGTAATCGGGCGCGTCACCGAGCGCGCGCTGCAACCGCTCCTCTTCGCCGAGCTGTTCGGCGAAGGAGCGGTCCCATGCGCCCTCGAGCAGGTGGCGGGTGGCGACGAGGGCCGCGGTCGGCCCCTGGGCCAGCCGGCCCGCGACCGCTTCGGCCTCGCCTCGGAGCCGTTCGTCCTCGACCACGCGCCAGACGAGGCCGAAGCGCTCGGCCTCCTCGGCCGTGAGCGGATCGCCGAGGAGTGCGAGCGCGCGGGCGCGGGCGGGACCCAGAAGCCGCGGCAGGTGCCAGGAGGCGCCGCTGTCCGGGACCAGCGCGAGCTTCGAAAAGGCCATGAAGAAGCGGGCGCTCTTGGCGGCGAGCACGAGATCGCAGGCGAGTGCGAGCGCGACGCCGGCACCCGCGGCGATCCCGTTGACCGCGGCCACGGTCGGGACCGGGAGTTCGCGCAAGCTCCTGACGAGCGGGTTCCAGGTCTCGGCCAAGAGCCGGCCGAGGTCGCGCTCGCCCTCGACCGCGGCCAGGTCCTGCCCGGCGCAGAAACCGCGGCCGGCGCCGGTCAGCAGGACGGCACGACAGTCCTTGTCGGCGGCGGCCCGGTCGAGTGCCGCCGCGAGCGCCGTGTGCATCGGCCGGTCGAAGGCGTTCAACCGATCGGGGCGGTCGAGGACGATCCGCCAAAAGCCCTCGCGCGGCTCGACCCGAACGGGCTCGCTCATGAACCGCCTCCCCGGGTGTAGCGAGCCATGCGAAAAGCTCGACGCACCCCTCTTGCCATTCGCTGACCGGACGTTCAGATATCGAACGCGAAGGGAGCCGGCAAGGGGAGGCGAGATGGCGGAGCTGTTCGCCCGGCACCGCGCGACGCTCGAAGCGGCCGTGGCCGCGAGCCGCAGCCGGGGGTTCTGGAGCCCGTATCCCGAGCTGCCTTCGGGCAAGATCTACGGCGAGACCGCCAAGGCCGACGCGGAGGCCGCCTTCGCCGCGCTCGCGGGAGCGCCGTTCCCGCTCGACCAGGAAAGCCGCGGCGAGCCGGTGGGCGAAGAGGTTTCGCCCTGGACCGGCGAGCCCTTGGGCATCCGCTATCCGCGGGCCGAGGTCGAGGCGCTCGTGGCGGCGGCCGAGCGCGCCCGCGGACCCTGGGCGCGGGCGTCGGTCGAAACCCGGGTCGGCATTGCCCTCGAGATCCTGGCCCGGCTCAATCGCGACTCCTTCCTGATCGCGAACGCCGTCCAGCACACCACGGGCCAGAGCTTCGTCATGGCCTTCCAGGCGGGCGGGCCGCACGCCCAGGACCGCGGGCTCGAGGCCGTGGCCGTGGCCTTCGAGGAGATGACCCGCTTCCCGGCCCGGGCGCTCTGGGAAAAGCCGCAGGGCAAGGCCCCGCCGATCCGGCTCGCCAAGGAATGGCGGCTCGTGCCGCGCGGCATCGGGCTCGTGATCGGCTGCTCGACCTTCCCCACCTGGAACGGCTATCCGGGCCTGTTCGCTTCGCTCGTCACCGGCAACGCGGTGATCGTGAAGCCGCACCCCAGGGCCGTCCTGCCCCTGGCGCTCACCGTGAAAACCGCGCGCCAAGTGTTGCGGGAGGAAGGTTTCGCTCCCGACATCCTCCAGCTCGCGGTCGACACGAGCGCCGCGCCGATCACGAAGGAGCTCGCGCTCCATCCGGCGATCGGGATCGTGGATTTCACGGGCTCACCCACCTTCGGTGCCTGGCTCCGCGAGAATTTGCGTGACAAGCTCCTCTTCACCGAGGAGGCCGGGGTCAACCCGGTCGTGATCCAGGGTTGCCATGATCTTTCGGCGGTCTGTGCGAACCTCGCTTTTTCGCTGTCCCTTTATTCGGGACAGATGTGCACGGCACCGCAGAACATCTTCGTCCCCGAGCGGGGAATTCGGGTCGGTGACGGGACGATCGACTTCGATGGCTTCGCGCGCGCGCTCGTGGCGGCGATCGACGAACTTCTTTCCGATCCGGCGCGCGCTTCGGCGGTACTCGGCACGATCCAGAATCCGGCCACGCTCGAGCGGATCGCCCGGGCGCGCGGCCTCGGCCGGATGCTGCGCGACAGCACGCCACTTTCCGGTGCCGGCCCGGCGCGCACCGCCACACCGCTCCTGGTCGAGCTGCCGGCCGAGGCCGCTTGGTGTTCGGAGTGGTTCGGGCCGATTTCCTTCCTGATCCGCTGCCGCGACCCCGAGGAGGCGCTCGAGCGGGCGGTACGGGCGGCGCGCAGCAAGGGTGCCATCACGGCCGCACTCTGGGCGACCGATCCGGGGTTCGTCGAGCGCGCGGTCGAGGCCTTCGCGGAAGCGGGCGCGCCGCTTTCGATCAATCTCGAGGGCGGGATCTACGTGAACCAAGCCGCGGCCTTCAGCGACCTCCACGTGAGCGGTGCCAATCCCGCCGGCAACGCCACCTTCGTCGACACGGCCTTCGTGGCCGGCCGGTTCCGCCGCTGCGGCATCCGCCGGCCCGCGGGCTGAGCGCCACCTTCGATCGGGGAGAGCAGCCATGAACCGACGTCGTCTCGTCCTCGGGATCGCGAGCGCGATCCTGTTGGCCACCGGTCCACTTTCGGCGGCCGAGCCGATCAAGATCGGCTCGTTCCTCTCGGTCACGGGGCCGGCCTCGTTCCTGGGCGATCCCGAAAAGCGCACGCTCGAGCTCTACGTCGAGAAGATCAACGCCGCGGGCGGGGTGCTCGGCCGCAAGATCGCGCTCGTGATCTACGACGACGGTGGCGACGCCAACAACGCCCGCACCTTCGCCACGCGGCTCGTCGAGAGCGACAAGGTCGTGGCGGTGGTGGGTGGCACGACCACGGCCACGACGATGGCCGCGATCCCGGTCTTCGAGGACGCGCAGATCCCGTTCATCAGCCTCGCGGGCGGCATCGAGATCGTCGAGCCGGTCAAGCCCTTCACCTTCAAGACGCCGCACACCGACAAGATGGCGTGCGAGAAGATCTTCGAGGACGTCAAAAAGCGCGGCTTCTCGAGGGTCGGGATGATCAGCTCGACCGCGGGCTTCGGCGCCTCGATGCGCAACCAGTGCCTCAAAGTGGCGCCGGAGCGCGGCATCCAGATCGTTGCGGACGAGCGCTACGCCCCGGGCGACACCGACACGACCCCGCAGCTCAACAAGATCAAGGCCTCGGGAGCCGAGGTCATCGTCAACGCCGACTTCGGCCAGGGGCCGGCGATCGTCACACGCAACGTGCGGCAGCTCGGGCTCGAACTCCCACTCTACCAGAGCCACGGTGTGGCCTCGAAGAGCTTCATCGACCTGGCCGGCCCCGCGGCCGAGGGTGTTCGGCTGCCGGCCGCGGCGATGCTCGTGGCCGAGCAGCTCCCCGAGGGCGATCCGCAGAAGAAGGTCGTGCTCGACTACAAGACCACCTACGAGAGCACGCAGAAGCAGCCGGTGAGCACTTTCGGCGGCCACGCCTACGACGGCCTCATGCTGCTCGTCCAGGCGATCCAGCGCGCGGGCACGACCGACGGGGTCAAGGTCCGCGACGCGCTGCGCGCCACCAAGGGCTTCATCGGCACCGGCGGGGTCGTCAACATGAGCCCGACCGACCACATGGGGCTCGATCTTTCGGCCTTCCGGATGCTCGAGATCCGCAACGGCACCTGGCAGCTGCTCTACTGAGCCCGAGGTGAGGGAAGGGGCCGGCTCCGCGGCCGGCCCCGCGGTTCCATGGCCGAACTCGTTCAGCTCCTCTTCGCGGGTCTAACCACGGGCGCGGTCTACGCCCTCGTGGCGCTCGGCTTCACGCTCATTTTCCAGGCCTCCGAGGTCGTCAACTTCGCCCAGGGCGAATTCGTCATGCTGGGCGGCATGGTCACCGTCTTCGCCTTCAAGGCCGGACTGCCGCTGCCGCTCGCCGCAGCCCTCGCGATCGCGGTCGCGGTCACGACGGGGCTGTTGCTGCATCGTCTGGCGATCGAGCCCGCCAAGGGAGCGACGGTCGTGACCTTGATCATCGTGACGATCGGCGCCTCGATCCTGATCCGGGGGATCGCGCAGATCGTCTTCGACAAGCAGTTCCACGCCTTGCCGGCCTTCACCGGCGACGAGCCCCTCCGTCTCCTGGGTGCCGCGATCCTGCCGCAGTCGCTCTGGGTCCTGGGGGGCGCCGCGGCGATCGTCTTCGGGCTCTGGCTCTTCATGGAGCGCACGCTCCTGGGCAAGGCGGTGCGCGCCACGGCCGCCAATCGCCTCGCGGCCGAGCTCGTCGGGATCGACACCCGGATCGTGCTCGCCCTCGCTTTTGCCGTCTCGGCCGCGATCGGCGCGGTGGGTGGCATCCTCGTGACCCCGATCACCCTCACGTCCTACGCCGTCGGCACGATCCTCGCCTTGAAGGGGTTCGCGGCCGCGATGCTCGGTGGGATCGGCAATCCGGTCGGGGCCGTGTTGGGCGGTCTCGTCCTAGGTCTCCTCGAGGCGTTCGCGGCGGGTCGGATCTCCTCGACCTACAAGGACGGGGTGGCGTTCCTCGTCATCCTCCTCGTGCTCTTGGTCATGCCGCAGGGGCTGCTCGGCCGCCGCGCGGTCGAACGGGTTTGAGCGCCGTGGCTCCGGGGACCCACACCAAGCTCCTCGTCCTGGGCTCGCTCCTCCTCGTCGTCCTGCTCGTCCCGCTCCTGTTCCCTTCGCCGTTCCATCTGCGGGTCGCAGCGCTCGTCTGGATCAACGCCACCGCGGCGCTCGGGCTCGCCTTGCTCATGGGACTCGCGGGGCAGGTGAGCCTGGGTCACGCGGGCTTCATGGGCATCGGCGCCTACGCCACCGCCCTCGGGCCCAAGCATCTCGGCCTCGACCCGCTCGCCTCGATGGGCGTGGGCCTCCTCGCCGCCGGGCTCCTGGCCTTCCTCCTCGGCCGGCCGATCCTCCGCCTCAAGGGCCACTATCTGGCGGTCGCCACGCTCGGGCTCGGCATCCTCGTCCATCTCGTGCTCGTGAGCGAAGTGCCGATCACGGGCGGCCCGGACGGGATCCAGGTGCCGCGCCTCGAGCTCCTGGGCTGGCGTGTGGCCGGTCCCGCGACCTGGTATTGGATCACCGGGATCGTGCTCCTGCTCGCGGCCTGGCTCGCCCTCAACCTCGAGGACAGCTCGACCGGTCGCGCGCTCCGTGCCCTGCACGACAGCGAGGTCGCGGCCTCGGTCGTGGGCGTCGACGTCGCGCGACACAAGCTCGTCGTGTTCGTGATCGCCGCCGTCTATGCCGCGCTCGCGGGCGGGCTCTTCGCCCTGTTCAACCGGTTCGTGACCCCGGACGTGGCGGGCTTCCTGCGCTCGATCGAGCTCGTCACGATGGTCGTGATCGGCGGGATGGGCTCGATCCTGGGCGCGGTCGTGGGAGCCGCGCTGCTCACGGTCCTGCCGCAAGCCTTGACCCTGTTCCACGAGTACGAGCACGCCCTGCTCGGTCTCCTGATCATCCTCTTCATGGTCTTCCTGCGGCAGGGGATCGTTCCCGGGCTCGCCGCTCTCTTCGCCCGGCGGAGGGCGGCTTGAGCCTGCTCGAGGCCCGCGGCATCTCGATCGCCTTCGGGGGGCTCAGGGCCCTCGACTCGGTCGGCTTCGCGGTCGATCCGGGCGAGGTGCTCGCGATCATCGGCCCCAACGGGGCCGGCAAGACCACGCTCTTCAACATCGTCACGGGCCTCTACCGCGGGCAATCGGGCGAGGTCCGGCTCGATGGCCGCGAGGTGACGGGACTGCCGCCGCACGCGCTCGCCGCCCGCGGCTTGGCGCGCACCTTCCAGAACCTGCAGATCTTCTTCCGGATGAGCGCGCTCGAGAACGTGATGGTCGGGCGCCACTTGAAAGAACGGCGGCGGCTCTGGGCAGAGCTCTTGGGGCTGCCTTCGGTGCTGCGCGAAAACCGCGAGAGCCGCGAGCGGGCCCGCGAACTCTTGGCCTTCGTGGGCCTCGCCGAGCGGGCCGAGGAGCCGGCCGCGGCCTTGCCCTACGGTGCCTTGAAGCGGCTCGAGATCGCCCGGGCCCTCGCCTGCGAGCCCAAGGTCTTGATGCTCGACGAGCCGGCTGCGGGCTGCAACCCGGTCGAGACCGAGGAGATCGACCGGCTGATCGTGGGGATCGCCCGCGCGGGCATGGCCGTCGTGCTCGTCGAGCACGACATGAAGCTCGTCATGCGGATCTCGGATCGGGTGCTGGTTCTCGACCAGGGCCGGGTGCTCGCCGAGGGAACGCCGCAACAGGTCCGCAGCGACCCGCGGGTGATCGAGGCCTATCTCGGCCGCCACGGGCTCGAGCCCGCGCATGCCGCCTGAACCGCTGCTCGAGGTCCGGGGTTTGCGCTGCGGCTACGGCCGGATCGAGGCCGTCAAGGGCGTCGACCTCGAGGTCGCCCCGGGCGAGATCGCGGCCCTCGTGGGCGCCAACGGGGCCGGCAAGACGACGCTGTTGCGGGCGATCTCGGGCGTCCTGCCGATCCGCGGCGGGACGATCCGCTTCGCGGGCGAGGCGATCGAGGGGCTCCGGCCGCACGAGCGGGTGGCGCGCGGCATCGTCCAGGTGCCCGAGGGCCGCCAGCTCTTCGCGCCGCTTTCGGTGGAGGACAATCTGCGCCTGGGTGCCTTCCGCCGGGCGCGGGAGCGGGTGCGCGCCAACCTCGAGCGGGTCTTCGCCCTTTTCCCGCAGCTCGCCGAGCGCCGCGACACCCCGACGGGCGCCCTTTCCGGCGGCCAGCAGCAGATGTGCGCGATCGGCCGTGCGCTCATGGCCGAGCCGCGGCTCTTGCTTTTGGATGAACCGTCGATGGGCCTCGCCCCCACGCTCGTCGAGCAGATCCTTGAGACCGTGGCGCGGCTCAGGGCGGAGGGGGTGACGATCCTGCTCGTCGAGCAGAACGCGGTGGCCGCCCTCTCCCTCTCCGACCGCGCCTGGGTGCTCGAGACCGGCCGCATCGCGCATGCCGGGACGGGCCGGGCGCTGCTCGAGGACCCGGCCGTGCAGGCGGCGTATCTGGGGCTCTAGGGCGGCCCGCCCGGCGCCTCGGCGGGGGCGAGGCCGAGCAGGAGGGCGACCATTTCGGCGCGGTTGTGGCAGCCCAAGCGGGCGTAGATGCGGTTGACGTAGGCGCCCACGGTGTGCGGGCTCAGGCCCAGACGATGGGCGATCTGCTTGGTCAAAAACCCTTCGGCGACGAGCAGGGCGATTTCCCGCTCGCGGCGCGTGAGGCGCTCGGCCGAGCGCGCCCGTCCGGCTTCCGCGGGCACCACCACGTAGCGGCGCCCGTCGAGCTGAAGCTGACCGATCACCCGTTCGGTGCGGACACCCTTCTGGGCCCGCAGCACGTGGCAAAGACAGCCGTCGAGCACGAAACACGCCCGGGGTCCGTCCGCCGGTCCGGGAGCCGGGTGCGAGGGAGAGCCGGACGAGGTGCCTCGTGCCCTCTCGGTCATGGCATCTCCTCCCGGGGGCGGCACGACAGCCGTCCCATGATCCACGCCGGCTTCAACTTTCATTCTGGCCATGTATCCATACGACGCAACCCCCGGGCGCCGTGTGACCTCGATCACAGGCGACCGTGCGGGAGCTCGACCATCCGCCACGGACCGCTACGGGAACCATCCGGCCGGCGGATCGCCGCGACGACCTCGGGGGTCAGCCGGACTCCGCTGTTGAGCAGACCCGGTGGTGCGAGCACGGTCCGTCGATCGCAGCCATAGGATCGGCCCTCGGCGTCGAGGATGCCGCTCGTGTGCACGGCGATCACCTCGGGCCCGCGACCGCGATCGACGAACACCGGGCTGCCACTGTGGCCCGGGCAGGTGTCGACGGAGTAGAAGAGGCGCCGCGCCGTCACTTTCTTCAGCCGCTCGGCGTGGCGCCACAAGGTCCCGATCGGTCGGTCCGCCGGGTAGCCCGCGATCACGAGCCGGCGCGTCACGGCGATGCGTGCGAGCTCCGCATCGTCGAGCGCCACCAGGGGTGGAAAACGGCGCGAATGCCGCGCGGGGCGTTCGAGCTCGATCACGCCGAAGTCCCAGATCCCCCGGTCCGGTCCGGCGACGAATCCCTGCGGGACCCAGAAGCGCTTCGCCGGGAAACTGCCGAACGGGATCGTGTCGCGATCGGAGCGGCCCGGGAAGACGGTGACCGCACGTGGCGCCCGGTTCCGCGCCACGCTCCAGAGGCAGTGGGCGGCCGTGAGCACCCTGCGCGGCCCGATCAGCACGCCGCTGCAACCGGCGCAGCCACCGCCACCGAAGTCCCGGCAGAGATGGCAGATCGTGGACCACGGGAACCGCCTCGTGTCGATTTCCTGGACCCGACCGTCGCGCGGGCCGACGATCGCGCGATCGGCCGCCTCGGCCGCTGCCTCGAGGCGCAGGAGGTCGGCCAGGCTCGTCACCGGCGGCTCCGCGGATCGGTCGGCGGCGTCTCGAAGGTCCAGGTCGTGGGGTCGTAGGCCGTGGCCGGCCCCGCCCGCGCGAGCAGCAGGTTGGCGGCGAGCGCCTCGACCGCGTGGAGGACCTTCCGGTCGGGCCGATAGGGTCCCAAGGACGGCACGGCGCCGACCCGGGCCGCGATCGACCCCCCGGCCTGCACCGCTCGGGCGAGGATCGGCTGCAGGCGCGCGAGGTCGCCGCGCGCCGGCCGCCGCCCGGCCGGGCGACGGGCGAGCGCCCAATGCGCCCTCAAGCGGCTCGCGACGGTCGAGCCCGCGGCCATGCCGACATAGACGGGGCGGCCGGCGAGCTCGATCGCGTAGAGGCAGAAGGTTCGGCGCAAGTCCGGGGGCAAGGGTCCGGCACGGCCGGCCAGGAACGCATCCGCGTTCGCCGTCGGGATGGCGACCGCCGGGCCCCAGAGCACCCTGATCCCGGGAAGCGAGAACGGACCGGGGCGCAGCGGGCGCGGCGCAGCGGCGGCTTCGCGCGGGCTCTCGGTTCGGATCGCCGCCTCGGCCTCGAGTCGGCGCAGCGCCGTGCGGGCGAGCCGGTCGACCGTCCGCCGCGCCTGTCGGCAGGCGGGGCAGCCACAAGGCGAGACGTGTGCGTCGCCCGCGGTCACCGGAGTTCGTCCCAGATCGCCACCGCCTCGCGCCACAGCTCGCGCCCGTCGGTCGTTGAGCCGTCGCCGAGGAGGAGCTCGTCCGGCTCGTCGAGCGGCGCGGCCGGCCAAGCCCTGGCCGCCGGCAAAGGTCGCGGCGCCTGCGGCAAGCACAGCTCGACGAAGCCGATCCGCACCAGCCCACAAGCCACCAGGCCGAGGACCCGGGCGGCGGCGAGCCGGTCGAGGAGCGGCTCGACCAGATGCCGACGCTGCTCGCCCTCTTCGAGGTGGTGGGCGGCGACCCCGAATCGTTCGAGGGCGTCGACCGCGGCCGGAACGGTCCGTCCGCCGAGCAGGGCCGAGAGCAGGACCGGTCGCTCGCGCGAGAGCGTGGCGGTGAGCGCCAGACAATCGCGTTCGGCGTCCAAGAGCGGGTCGGGCGGACCTTCGCCGCCGGCCCGCTCGAGGCCCTCGTGGAATTCGTCCATCCGGTCCAGGAGGGCCGCCGGCAGGCCCTTGCGCGGGCGCGAGAGATCGGGCGCGTCCGCGAGCCAGAACACCCGCGGTTCCTGGGCGAGGTCCGGCCACGCGGCGCGCCAGAGGCCGAGGGCCGCCGAAAGATCCTCCTCGCCGCGCAAACCGAGGCCGACAGCCAAGAGCGCCGCGCCGCCGAACTCGGTTTCGCCCTCCTCGATCCAGCGCAACAGCGCTCGCGGCAGCCAGACCTCGCCCGTGCCGGCGAGCCGCTGCACGAGCCACGGCCCGAACGGCCCCAGGAGGAGCGGTACGTCGAGGACCAGCGGCGACGCCGCCGCGGCTCGCCCGCGCCGTTCGATCCCGAGCGCGAGGTCGGTCGTCACGGGCCGGCTCCCGGCTCAGCCCATGACCGGGGCGTCGGCCGCACGCGGCGGCAGGCCCACCGCCCAGCGCAGGCTGTCGGCCACACCCGGGAAGCGGCGGCCTTCCTCGGTCAAGCGATAGGCGGCGATCCAGGCCTCGGCGGCGGCACCGGCCGGCCGCGCCTCGGTCTGGAAGAGCTGCGGGTCGATCCCGCTGTCGAACGCGTTGCCGGCGACCCAGAGCAGCACGCGGCGGCCGGCCTCGGCCATCTTGGCGCGTTGGCTGAGCTCGCGGGCGCCGCCGAGGAACCGGTTCAGCACCTGCTCGAGCACGTCCCACTTGGTGTTGGCATCGAAGGCCTTCTTGATGTCGGGCGTGTCGAACAGCTTGAGGAGCTGCTTCAAATACATCCCGACCTCGAAGGCGAGGGCGACGACGTTGCCGTAGCTCGCCCGATCGAGGGCGTAGCGCAGGTCGATGCCGAGGCGCTGGACGGTGGCGATGTTGCCGTAGGGCCGCTGGTCGATCTGGGCGGCGCCGCGGATCACCTCGCCGATCGTGAGATCGCGGTAGTACTGGGCGAGCCCGCTCATCAGCGCCACGAGCTGATAGTGGAAGTTCTGGTTGACGATGCCGCCCGCCGGTGCCGGCAGGCGACCGTAGTTGAACACCCGCTTGTAGGCGGCCATGCGGTCCTTGGGGCCGTAGCGCAGTGGCTGCCACTTCTCGATCAGGTAGAGGAGCCGGGCGCCCGGGCCGCGCTGGATGCGCATCCGCCCCTCGCGGAACAGCTGGCGGAGCACGGCGGCGACCCGGAACACCCCCATCCGCTCGTGCTGGTAGATGAAGTAGAGCTCGGCGGCGGCGTGCAGTTGGCTGGCGATCACCGCCTCGTCGAAATCGGCGGCGAGGAACGGCCAGGGGACTTCCCCGAAGGGCTTGAGTCCGTCCTTACCGAAACCGACGAGGTCGATGAAGGCGGCCCCGTCCTCGCCCGCGGCCTTCTCGAGCAGCTCGGCGAAGCGGGCCTCGAAGGCGGCTTGCAGCTTGGCGCGCTCCTCGGGCGAAAGGCCCGCGAGCTGGTCTTGTGCGAACTGCTGCCAGAGGCGCTGGATCGTCTCGTGGGTGGTGTAGCTCATCGCCGGGCCTCGAGCGTGGGTTGCAGGATCGATGGGCGGTCGCGCTCAGCTCTTGTCCGTCGGCTTGGCCGGGCCCTTCGGCGTTCCCGTTTGGCTGATGTCCGTTCGGGCAGCTGAGCTCTCGGACGTCCCGCTCGCGCCTTGAGACCGTTTCTCGTCCAATGACTTGACGACGAACGGCCATTCCTTTGTTCCAATGTTGTCAATAGAGGTACAAAATTCTGCAAAGGACTTTTCAAAGCGCGAAAATGACTGGTGGATGGTTTGCGGTACGACCGGACGGATCTCGGGGCAGGGTGCCGTCTTGGCTTGTTCTTCGTTCGTCGCACCCGCACTCTTGAAGGGCGCGGTGCCCAAGGTGGTGTCGACGAGCCAGCCCAAGCAATCCATGATACTCTCGAGGTCGGCGCAGCCCGGGGTCAGCGCGGCCACGGTTTCGAACAAGCGCTCGTCGGCTCGCCGCTGCAGACAGAGCTCCTCGCGCATCGGGTTCTTTTGCTCGTCCGAAGGCTGCCCGGCCGGAGCCAATGGAGCCAATAACGTGTCCTTGATCGTGCGGAGCGTTGCCTCGACCCTAGCCCACGCGGGACCGCAGTTTCGTTGGCAATTGATGGTTCGGCCGTTCACCGCGACAATTTCCGAATTAGCCAGGAAAGTGCCCATCAGGTAGCCGAACGCGGCTGCCCGCACCTCGGGCTCGCCGTCCGCACCGTCGCCTTGGACGTAGAAATCGATCGCCCGGTCGATGTCGGCGAGCAACTTGTCGAGCAACACCTGGCAGGTGACCTCGCTCGAACAGCAGTCGCAGGCGAGGTAGCAGTCGAGCAGCTGGGCCAGCACGCCGCGCTCGACGACCAGCGTCTGGAGGCGCCGGGTCGGCTCGTCGGGGCCGCCGAAGGCATAGAGGCCGTAGGCGACGATCGGCGGTCGGGCGATCGCCACGAGGCGGGCGGCACCACCGCCCTGGAAGGCGTCGATGAAGAGTTGGACAGCCTCGAGGAAGGTGGTCACGGGCGGCGAGCCCGGCTGCAGGTTGATCGCCGCGGCGACCTGGACGAGCCGTTCGAGCCGCAACAGCGCCAGGCGGCTCGTGGCGGCGAGCGCGCGCAGGCCGCGGCCGGTGGTGCTGCTCGCCCGGTCGATCAGCTCGTCCATCGTCCGGGCGATCGTGTTCTCGTCGAACAGCGCCCGCACGTCGGCCATCGCCCCTTGGCCGAGCCGGGCCATCACGTCGCGGTAGCCTCGGAGCCCCCAGGGCCAAGTCGCCTGGTCGAGACTCTCCTGCGCCGAGCCCACGAGGTTGCGGAGCGCCACGAGGGCGGCATCGCGCCGGGCCACGAGCTCGCTCGCCGGTGCCGCCAACAGGAACCGGCCGCCGACGCTGCCGAGCTGGGCGAGGCTCTCGCCCGCGAGCACGAGCACGAGGGCCGCCACCTGGTCGAGGCTCTGGGCGAGCCGCCGATAGGGCAGCGAGAAGCCGGGGGTGAGCGCGCCCACGAAGCGGGCCATGCGGGCATAGTCGCCGAGCGCCCGGCGGGCGGCCAAGGCCCGGTCCCGGGCGCGCGGGTCGAGCGCCTGGCGGGCATTGGCGAGACCGTCGGCGACGTGGCCGCGGATCGCCTGGCCCCAGCCCTGGAGCTCGGCCTCGATGTCCTTGAGCTGGGCCGAGGTCGTGAGGAAGCGGAGATCGCTCTCGACGTCGGCCTGCGCCTGCTCGACCTCGGCGCCGGACGGCCCGGCGGCGACGGCCGGCCGCTCGAGCGGGGTCGGAGGGAGGAGGGGCAGGCCGCGCTCCTCGCGCTCGATCGCCGCGTCCTCGGCGCGGTAGAGGCGGCGCAGGCCGCCCGCCACCTCGACCGGGTTCGCCGGATCGCTGATCCGCAGACTGCGGCGGATCAAATTGTCGAGCTGGACCACGAGCGGCGAGCGGTCACGCGGCGTGCTGTCGGTCGCGGGCATCATCGATCACCTCATGCGGCCAGGGCCAAGGGCTCGGAGTGAACGGTGCGGTGGCCGCCGCGCGGCGGGCGCGCGGCCGCCGCGAGCCGCTCGCCCGACCAGCCGGTGCCACCCCGGGCCAGGAGCTCGGTCACGAGCAGCCCGAGCCGGCGGCTGTCGGCGCCGGCGTTCAAGGCGTAGCGGCAAGCGGCCGGGAGGTGGCGTGGCGGGACGTCGGTGGCCGGAAGGCCGGCGGCGAGGTCGAAGGCGGCGCGGCGGATCGCGCGCTGATGGTGGGCGGTGAAGCGGATCACGCTCACGAGCGCCCGCTGGGCGAGGTTGCGGCGCGGCTGGAAGACGATCTCGTCGACCACCGCCGGGATCGCGCGTCCGCTCGTGGCCAAGAGTTCGGCCGGGATGCGGTGCCCGCGGCGCGGATCGTAGAGGGTTCGCCAGATCCCGGCCAAATCCTCGGCTTCGCGGCCGAAGCGCATCCGCCGCAGCATCTCGGCGAGCAGCAGGATCCGCAGACAGCCGACCGGATGCGGACCACCCGGCCGGTAGGTCATCACCCGGTCCGCGGGGTGGGCGAGGAACTCGGCCATGCCGTAGGCGGCAGCCGGCCCGCCGAGCAGCAGGGCCGCCAGATCGGCGAAGATCTCCTTGTGCCAGCGCCCGTAGATCGCCACGACCCTGAGCGGCAGCCGTGCCTCGTGCAGCCGAACGATCACCGCTTCCCGGGTCTCGTGCCAGATCCCGAGATCGGCCATCAGGTTGTGCGCGACCTCGTGGAGGAAGACGGCCTGCCAGGGCTGGTCGCGGTCGTAGGGGATGCGGATCAGCGGGAACGGGTTGGGCTCGCCCAAGAGCCGGGCGAGGCTCACCCCGCGCCGCATCGTGGCCGGGCTGTAGCCGTGCTCGAGGTAGGTGAGCGGCTTCAGGACCGGCCCCTCGAACACGCCCGGCAGGCCTTCGCGCACCGCCCGGTAGCAGTCGGCGGCGATCGCATCGTGGGCGGCGAGCGCGGGGGCGAACGCGGTGCCGCGCTGGGCGAAGATCTCGAAGAACATGCCGAAGGCTCGACGCGCCCGGTCGACCTCGCGCTCGACCATCGCCATGGCGAGCAAGAGGTCTTCGGTCGAGGGCGGATCCGGCGACCGGGCCGTGCGGTCCAGGCGATCGAGCCGAAGCCGGATCGCCCGGTCGATCGCGGCGAGGCGAGCCTGGGCGGCGGCGAAATGGGCGGGCGAGGGCGCGTAGCGCAGGTCGCGGGGGCGCAGCCCGACGGCTTCCGGGGTGAGCCGCACGAGCCGTCGCGCGCGGGCGACGAGCGCCCGCCGCTTGAGCTCGAGAAACCGCTCGCTCGAGGGAATCGCCACGGCTCGCGCTCCCGCCCGCACCCCGCTCAGAGCGTCCGGATCGTGATCTCGACGGGCCCGCGCATCCGGAACGTCCGGTTGCCGGCGCCGACGCCGAGCCGCCGGGCGAGGTCGAGCGCCCGCGGGCTCGGCCGTGCCAGCCGGGCGGCGAGCGTCGGCCGGGCCGCGACTCGCTGGGCGGTGCGGAGCAGGACCTTGGGCCTGGCCGCCACCGGCGTGCCCTTGGCCATGGCGGTCCGGTTGACGCTCGCGGCGATTTTGGGCAGCGCGCGCAGGCCACGCGGGCCGACCGCGCGGGTCACCGCCCGCGCCGCCGCCGCCACGTGACGGACCGCGCGCAGTCGCTGGGTCGGGCTCAACCTCGCGCCGCGGCTCTGCAAGAGCTGCCGCGCCACCAGGCCGACCACCACCGGGCGCGCCCGGATGTCGCGCGCGGCGAGCTCGGCGGCCGCCTCGGTCGCCTGCTGGACGACCGCCGCGGGGCCGGTGCCCGCGGCCTCGGCCTCGGCGCGGAGCTGGCTCGCCAGGCCCGCGACTTTGGCGGCGATCTTGGCCGCCGGGTGGGGGATCAGGGACAGAACCGGGGCGGCGGCCCGGGCGACCTGCCCGACGACCGGGGCCACCCGTTTGGCGACCTTGGCGATGCCGCGGACGAGCTTGCCGAAGAACGCGTCCTCGCTCTCCGCACCCAGCGCCTCGCCGATCGCCTGGAGCATGGCCTCTTCGCCCGCCGCACCGTCCTCGGCCTCGAGGCCGTCTTCCATCTCGAGGGCGTCCTCCTCTTGGAGCGCGTCGAGCGGATCCTCGGCTTCGAGCCCGTCTTCGGTTTCGAGGGCATCCTCGCCTTCGAGCATGTCCTCGGCCTCGAACTCCTCCTCGGCGGCGAACAGCTCCGCCTCGCCCTCGGCGGCGTCGGCGCCGAGCTCCTCCAGGAGATCGCGTTCGCTAGCGGTCATGGTCGACTCCCTCGCGCGGCGGCCGAGCGGGCCGGCTCGCCCGCGCGCCATGATCGCCGTCCCGAACGGCCGGCCAAGCCGCCGGTCTTCGGGCCGTGGGCTGCGGTACCGTCGACGCGCTACCGCCGAGACGGGGCGCTCGCGTTGACAGCCGCGCGCGGCGCCCCCCATATAGCGGCCGCCGCGGAGGGGTGGCCGAGTGGCTGAAGGCGGCGGTTTGCTAAACCGTTATAGGGCCTCAAAGCCCTATCGAGGGTTCGAATCCCTTCCCCTCCGCCAGTGCACCTCGCCCATCGATCCGTGCCGCCGAATTCGGAGCGGGCCGCCGACCCGCACGGCTCGATCCCGCGGGCCTCGTCGGGCAGCGCGTCGCTCCCGCCGGCCCGCAGCCGAACGCCGGCCGGAAGTTCGGGAGTTGCGCGGTGCGTGCGCGGAAGGCGAGAACATCGAGTGTGGTCGGCGCGGCATCGCGGATCGCGCGGAGCCCGGCCGCATCGCCCGCCGCGGGCAGGCCGGGGTGGCCGGCGCGGATCCGGCCGTGGGCCGCGATCCGCTGCCCGGCCGGAGGCGACCGCGCGGCGTCGCGCCCGCATTTCCTGACGAGGCCGTTCGGGGCACCGCCGATCGGGGCGCGGAGTGTGCCGGTCCGACGCCCGACCGGGTTCCTCCCGGAGGAACGATCTCACGAGCGACGGCCGCCAGCCCTTCGACGCCGGGCCTTCGAGGAACGCGCAGCCGAAGGGCACGTGGCGACCCCGCCCGGCTCGGCGGGCGGCCGGACCGGGACGCTGCCGCCCCGGCCATGTGCGCGGAACCCGCATCTTGCGGCGCGTAGGCCGGACCCACACGCGGACGGCCGCCGCGCTGCGGGCCGATCCGTCGATCGAGGCGCTGCTCGCCACCGGACGGCATGCCGGCAGCGCGGCGCGGTTAACCTTTCCTCAACCCTCTCCCGCTAGAACGCGCGGCGAGACGTGCGGAGGTCGCGTGTTCGCTCTCCTCGGGTTCCTCACGAGCCTGCTCCTTCCGGCCGCCCTCGCGGTGCGCCTCGCCCGGCCCCGCGGCCGGCCGGCGGCGGCCCTCGGCGGCGGGTGGCCCGCGCGGCGCGGCCCGATGCGCGCCCTCGCCGGCGCGGTCCCTCGGGACCGCCCCTCACGCCGGCCGATCGCCTTTCGCGACGCGCAGCACCCGGGCGTCGACCGCCGGCAGCATCCGGGCCGGATCGCGGGTGACGACCACGTCGACCACGCTCGGCACGGTCCGTTCGGCGAGCGCTTCGCCGAGCGCCGGGGCGAGTTCGGCCGGATCCTCCACACGGATCCCGCGGCAGCCCATCGCGCGAGCCACCGCGGCATAGTCGAGCTCGACCAGGTCGGCCGACTGGTAGGCCCCGTACATCGCGTGCTGCAGGGCTTTGACGTAGCCCGAGGCGGCGTTGTTGACGACCACGAGGGTGAAAGCCGCGCCCAGGCGGCGCGCGGTCTCGAGCTCGCCGAGCGTCATGTTGCAGCCACCGTCGCCGGTGAGCCCGACGACCGCCCGGTCGGGTGCCGCGAGCTTGGCGCCGAGCGCACCGGGCAGACCGTAACCGATCGAGGCGAAGCCCCGGTCGGCCACGAAATGGCGACCGGCGCGGCGGGTGTCGAAGAGCAGCCCTGCCCAATGCGCGGCGAAGCCGCCGTCGGCCACCAGGATCCCGTCCTCGGGCAGGGCTCGTCGGACCTCGTGGATCAGCCGCGCCATGTGCACCGGCCGCTCCGTCGCGTGCAGCCGCGGCTCGGCCTCGGCCCACCAGCGCGCCCGACGCTCGACGAGCTCGGCCCGCCAGGCGCTCCGGTCGACCCGCGGGGCACCGACCGCCACGGCGAGATCCTCGAGGGCGAGCCGGGCGTCGGCGGCGATGCCGACGGCGACGGGTGCCGTCCGGCCGATCTCCTCCGGGCAGATGTCGATCTGCACGAGCGGGACACCCTCGGGCAGCAGCTGGAAGCGACGCGTGGCGATCTCGCCGAGCTTGCAGCCCACCGCGATCAGCAGATCGGCGCGGGCGACGAGATCGTTGGCGAACCGCGAATAGCGGCCGAACAGGCCCGCCGAGAGCGGGTGACTGCAGGCGATCGCGCCTTTGCCACTCAAGGTGTGGGCGACCGGGATCGTTTGCGCCTCGGCGAGCGTGGCGAGCGCCGCGTGGGCGCCGCTGCCGTGGATCCCGCCGCCCACCAAGAGGAGCGGCCGCTCCGCGCGCGCGAGCAGCTCGGCGGCGCGCGCGAGCTCCGAGGGATCGGGCCGGGTGCGCCGGGCCTGCACGGCGAGGGTCGCGGGGTCGACCCGGAAATCCGCCACGTCGAACGCATGCTCGGCGTGGGCTATGTCCTCGGGCACGTCGAGGACCACCGGCCCCGGCCGCCCGGAGGTGGCCACCGCGAGCGCGCGGCGGACGAGCTCGGGGATCCGCTCGACCCGCTCGATCCGGATCAGCTCCTTGACCGCCGGCCGCAGGATCTCGGTTTGCCGCGCTTCCTGGGTCATGTTCTTCCAGGAGTGCGCGCGGTGCGTGTCGCCGACGATCGCCACGAGCGGGATGCCGGCGTTGAGGCTCTCGACGAGACCGGTCACGAGATTGGTGGCGCCCGGCCCGAGGGTGGCGTCGCACCAGCCCGGACGGTTGGTGATCCGCGCCCAGGCATCGGCCGCGAAGGCGCCGCAGCGCTCGTCGTTGATCAGCACGTGGCGCAGGGCGAGGGCGCGGCAACCCTCGTAGAAGGGCAGGAGCTGGAACCCGCCCATTCCGAAGATCGGCCCGCAGCCGGCGAGCCGGGCCATCTCGGCGAGCGCCCGCCCGCCCGTCATCGTCACCCGGGCATTGTCGCCGGGGCCGCTCATCGGCCACCCTCCGTGAGGAGCGCCTCGACCAGCAAGGCCACGAGCTCGCGCGCGCTCATCCCCTCCCGCCCGCCGAGCGCCGCCGCTCGGCGGTTGACCCGGCTCACGATCCCGTCGGCGAAGGTCGAGCGGGCATCGCCGATCCGCGCCGTCGCCGCGTCGACCGTGGCGGCGGCGATGCCGCGCGCGTCGAGCGCGGGCAGCCGGGTGGTGCCCGCATCCTCGATGCCGATGCCGGCGTCGTTGAACAGCGCGGCGAACACTGGCACGGCGATCGCGCTCTCCGGACGCCCACCCAAGAGGCCACCGTGGCTGCCGGTCACCACGATCCGGCCGCGGTCCTCCGGACGAACCAGCGAGACCGAGTCGACCGCCCAGACCTCGGCACCCGGCCGGCAGGCTTCGGCGAGCCGCACCCGCGCCTCGCCGATCGGCGGGACCTCTCTGGCCAGGGCCGGGGCGGCACGCAGCCGCGCCACGAGCTCGGGGGTGCGCTGGCCCGGTGCCGCACCGAGGGCCGCGGCCGAGCGATTGACCCGGCTCGCCACGCCGCGTGCCCAGGCGTCGCGTCCATCGCCGATGCGCGAACGGTCGTGGCCGAGCGCTGCCGCCGGTAACCCGAGCGCGTCGAGCCAGGCGAGGCCGGCCACCCCGGCCTCGTCCTTACCGATCCCGGCATCGCACAGGACGACCGCACGAACCCCGGCGGTGGCGGCACACCAGGCGGCGTACACCCCACCGTGGCTGCCGCAGACCGCGACCCTTCCGGCATGCTCGGGGCCGAGCTTGGTCACCGAATCGAGGATCACCGGCTCTTCCACCATGGCCCCGTTCCTCCCCGGTCCCGCCGCGTCCCTAGCGCGCCGCCACCCTTCTGTCAGCGCGGTTCGGTGCGCGGCCGGGAGCTCAGTTCGGGAGGCGGCATCACCGATCGCGGGAGGGACCCTCCGAGACCCGGCGGTCGTGGGTGGCGGCCGACCGCTGCCGGTCGACCCGGCCTCCGTGCGGCCGGAAGGGGCTCCCCGCAGCGGCGGGTCGCGGATCGTCATCCGAACTCGGCGTGCCGCTCGAAGCGTCGCGACAGAGCTGGAGCCGAGCGGCACTCTGCCGAAGGCTGGGCCCGGTCGGGTCGTCGACCGGCTCCGGCCCGCCCGAAGAACGGCCGGGGGCCGAGCTGCCGCCGGCTCGGCTCCGTCGGCCGAGGGCTCCGCCCGGACAGGGCTGCGAGGGCGGCCTCCCGCTCGGTCGGCAAGGCGTGCCGGCCGGCGGGTCATCCGCGACGGATGTCGCCCCCCGGACCATGGCGTTACCTGGGTACTCCACCTCCCCCGGTATTCGCCGCTGGGAAGCCCGGCCGGGGTTCGACCTCGGTGGTCCGGTAGCCTTCCCGATGGCGGGCTCGGACGGATGGGGCCCGCGAGACGCTCCTCGGCGCCCGCGGCGAAGACCGGGGCTCCGTGCGCCCTGGGCCTCGACGGAGGGACAGGGCCGTGGTCCGGTCGTTGTTCGGAGCACGGCGCGCCACCGCAGGGCCGGCGCCGCTCGGGGACTCGCACTGCCGGAAGGCCCGGGCGCTCGGGCCGGGGCGATCACTCGACCAGCGGGCCTCGGGCGGCTAAGAGCGGAGTGGTTACGGACAGAGGAGGCTCACATGGTCGCGCGACGTCGGGTGCTCGGGCTCGTGGTCGGCGCGCTGGCCTTCGGAGCGGTCGAGCCGTTGGCTGCGCAGACCTTCGTCAACGTGCTGACCGGCGGCACGGCCGGGGTCTACTACCCGCTCGGCGTGGCGCTCGGGCGGATCTACGGCGAAAAAATCCCCGGGATCCGCACCTCGGTGCAGTCGACCAAGGCCTCGGTCGAGAACCTCAACCTGTTGCAGGCCGGCAAAGGCGAGATCGCCTTCACCTTGGGCGATTCGCTGATTGCCGCCTGGAAGGGCGACGCCGAGGCCGGCTTCAAGGCACCGCTCGACAAGCTGCGGGGGATCGCCGGGATCTACCCGAACTACGTGCAGATCGTGGCGAGCAAGGAGTCCGGGATCACGACGCTCGCCGACCTCAAGGGCAAGCGGCTGTCGGTCGGCGCCCCGAAGTCGGGAACCGAGCTCAACGCACGGGCGATCCTGGCCGCGGCCGGGCTCTCTTACGCCGACCTCGGCAAGGTCGAGTACCTGCCCTTCGCCGAATCGGTCGATCTCATGAAGAACCGCCAGCTGGATGCGACCTTGCAGTCGGCCGGCCTCGGTGTGGCTTCGATCCGCGATCTCTCGACTTCGGTAGCGATCCGGATGGTCGCCGTGCCGCCCGAGATCGTCGCCAAGATCGGCGATCCCTTCCGGCCCGGTGTGATCCCCACCGGGACCTATACGGGCCAGGACGCGGACGTGCCGACCGCGACGATCCCGAACTTCCTCGTCACGCACAGCGGCGTATCGGACGAGCTCGCCTACGCCATGACCAAGGAGCTGTTCGCGAATCTCGACCAGCTCGCGGCGGCGCACGCCGAGGGCAAGAAGATCACCCTCGCGGGCGCGCTCGACGGCATGCCGGTGCCGCTCCACCCCGGGGCGGAGCGGTTTTACAGGGAGAAGGGTCTGCTCCGGTGAGACCCCGGGCCAGGCGCATCGGGCCGCTCGGGCGATCGGGCCCGGATGCGGTGCGGTGCGCCGCCGTGGAGAAGGGCGAGGCGGGGCGCGCCGCCACCGGCCGTGCCGATCGGAGTACGCGGCGGGGCGCCGGACGCCCGTGCCGGGGCGCCTGCCCGGCCTCGAGCCGGCACGGCAGACCTAGCCCCCCGCTGCGGGAGCGCTGGCCGCGCGCGGCGTACGCCGAACGGAGCCAAGTCGGTGCCGGGCGCGGCCGTTCCGGCGATGCCCCGGCCGTGTCGCGTCGGTTCGCCGGGCTCCCCCACGGAAGGGGGAATCCTCGTCCATGAGCCCGGCCGCCGCACGGATTTCTTCGCTCTTTGGCGCCGGTGGGCTCACCGGCGGGTGGAGCATGGGGCAAGGGGGCGGTCGGGAGGGGGCCGACCCCGGCTACGCCGGTGCGGCTCCACGCACCGCCCCGCTCCCGAGCGACAGAGGTGGTCCCTACCGGAGACGGCGAGGGACACGGATGGCGCCGCTGCGGGACCTCGGTCCGCTCGCCGCGAGGTCGGCCGCGGCGGAGGGGAACGCGTGTCGGCGAGCCACCGCCAGCGATGCCGGAGCCGCTCCGCGCGGGAGCGCTGCCGGCCCACCCAAGGACGGTGCTCCGCCCTCGAGCCGGCGCGTGGGTCGCACCGCGCCGCTCGCGGATCGCGGCCTACTCGCCGAGGATTGCTGCGAGGCTCGGCGGAACGAAGTCGACGCGCTCTCGACTGGCGCCGGCGCGGCCCCCTGCGGGAGCCGAGAAACCTGCCGCTCACTGCTCCGCAAGCTGGGCGGGTCCGGCTCGGGATGGAGCGAGGACGAAACGAGGAGCTCGCAGCACGCCATCATTATCGGTCCGGCACCGCGCCGGGGCGGTGCCCGCCGGCGCGGGGAAAGTTCTCCTCCCTCGAGCCCCCGCGCGAAGCGTAGCCAGCCGCTCCGGGACCCCGGCCGGCTCGCCGCGAGATGGACCGAGAATGGAAGGGCCGGCCCCGAACCCGCTGCCTCCGACGGTGCCGGTGCGCTCGTGCACCAGGCCCCCGTACCGCTGGCAGGGAGAGGAGCACCTCAGATCGGTCGCGTTGCGGCCGGGGCCCGATCGCACCGGCGGCCCGGCCGGTTTGCCGCAGCATGGGCCGAAGGGGAAAGGAACGGGTCGGGGCGGAGCGCCGCCCGTCGGGCCGGGCCGGCTCCGCGCGGGCGCAGCAGGCGCCTGGGCGCGCGCGTTGCTCGGCTCTCGAGCTGGCGCGCGAGACGCGAGCCCTCGCCCCGGTACTGCCGCCCGCTCGCGGGATGCGCCGTGAGCAGCGGAGCCGGCACCGAGCGCGTGTGTTCGGACGCCACGCCCGCCGTCCGGGCTCGGGCCGGGGGGTTCCCGCACGACCGGACGGGTCCGGTTCCATGAGCCCCGGCGCGCCCGGAACCCGTTCGCTTCGGCGCGGCGGCCGGCTCGCCGCGGCCTCGCGCCGGCCCGGTAGGTTCCGGGTCGGGGAACGATCGTGTTCCGTGAGGGGTTGCGCGACCCGGCTCCGGCCGCTGCCACACGCCACCGATCGCTTGGGCGGGCGCGCCGCGGGCGGAAGAATCGGCGCCGAACGGCCTCCTGCCGACGAATTCCGCACCACTTCCGCGCCGTGCCGAGCGGTCCGGCCTAGCGCCGGAGCTCTGCTGCCTGGCCGTCGGACCGGAGGCGGGGAGGCCTTCCCCTCCCCTCGACCGATTGGCCGTGACAGCAGCAGGGGGCGAGCGGATCGGGCCCGGGAGCACCGCGCTCGCGACGCAGGATGCGCGCGACCCCGGTGCCGCGTGCCCCCGCGCGGCGAAGGGGCGCGTCGCGCGCGCCGGGCCACGAGCCGAGCCCCGGACCCGCGGACGGCGACCAGCCGGGTGCGCGGGGCCGAAACGCCCGCCGGTACGACCGCGTGATCCGCGCCGTCGCCCTCGCCTTTTCCGCGTTCCAGCTCTGGACCGCCGCCTGGAGCCCCTTGCCGAGCCAGATCGTCCGTTCGGTGCACGTCGGGTTCCTGCTGCTCTTGGCCTTCCCGCTCTTGGCCGACCAGCGCCGCGCCGGCCCGGCCGGGCGGGCGGTGGCCTGGGCGCTCGGCGGGCTCGGCTTCGCGGGTGGGCTCTATCATTGGGCGTTCTACGAGGATCTCATCCTGCGGGCCGGCGAGCCGGAGCCGCAGGACATCCTCGTGGGCCTGCTCGTCCTGGCCCTGGTGTTCGAGGCGGCCCGGCGGCTGCTCGGCCCGGCGCTGCCGATCCTCTGCGGCTCGTTCCTCGCCTACGCCCTCTTCGGCCACCTCCTGCCGGCCCCGCTCGACCATCGCGGCTTCGACCTCGCGCAAGTGGTCGACCAGATGTTCCTCGGCACCGAGGGCATCTACGGGGTGCCGACCTACGTCTCCTCGAGCTTCATCTTCCTGTTCATCCTGTTCGGTGCGTTCCTCGAGCGGGCCGGGATGATCCAGCTCTTCAACGAGCTGGCGCTCGGCACCGTCGGCCACACGCGCGGCGGTCCGGCCAAGGTCGCGGTGATCTCCTCGGGGCTCATGGGCACGATCAACGGCAGCGGCGTGGCCAACGTGGTGACCACCGGCCAGTTCACCATCCCGTTGATGAAGCGGTTCGGCTACCCGCCCCGCTTCGCGGGCGCGGTCGAGGCCACCTCCTCCATGGGCGGCCAGATCATGCCGCCGGTGATGGGGGCGGTGGCCTTCATCATGGCCGAGACGATCGGTGTGGCTTACGTCGAGATCTGCATCGCCGCGGCGATCCCGGCGCTCCTCTATTTCACGACCGCCTTCGCGAGCGTGCATTTCGAGGCCGGCCGGCGCGGCCTCGTGGGCCTGCCACGGGCGGAATGCCCGAGTGCCACGGCCGCACTCCGCCGCGACTGGCCGCTGCTTTTGCCGCTCGCGGCCCTCGTCTGGCTGTTGTTCGCCGGTTACACGCCGCTCTTCGCCGGTACCGTCGGGCTCGGGCTCACCGCCCTCGTCGTGCTCGGCCGACCGGTCGCCGCATCCTTGCCGGCCCGAGCGCTGCGCCTCGCCTTCTGGCTCGGCCTCGGGCTCGCCGCGGCCGGCTTCCTCCGGTTCGGCGTGAACGCCATCGTGGCGGCGATCGTCGCGGTGGGGCTCGCCGCGGCCGTCTCACGCGGCGGCCGGGAGACCTTGGCCCTCGCCCGGGACGCCCTCGCGGACGGCGCCCGCCACGCGCTGCCGGTCGGCGTGGCCTGCGCACTCGTGGGCACCATCATCGGCACGCTCACGCTCACCGGAGCGGCCACCAACCTCGCGGGCGCGATCGTCGACCTCGGCAAGAGCTCGCTCTTCGCGAGCCTCCTCTTGACCATGCTCACCTGCCTCGTGCTCGGGACCGGGATCCCGACCATCCCCAACTACATCATCACCGCCTCGATCGCCGGTCCGGCGCTCCTCGAGCTCGGTGTTCCGCTGATCGTGAGCCACATGTTCGTCTTTTATTTCGGCATCATGGCCGATCTCACCCCGCCCGTGGCGCTCGCCGCACTCGCCGCCGCGCCGATCGCCGGCGCGAGCCACCTCGAGATCGCGCTCGTCGCGACGCGGATCGCGATCGCCGGCTACGTCGTGCCGTTCATGGCCGTCTACGCCCCCGCGCTCATGCTCCAGCCGGGCGACCCGATCGCCGCGACGATCGGCTTCCTCCCGGCCGTGCTCTACGCGGTCGGCAAGGCATTCCTCGCGGTCCTGCTCTGGGCCGCGGCGCTCGCGGGCTTCCTCGCGGGCCCGATGCGACCCTGGGAGCGGGCGGCCGCGGTCCTCGCGGCCTCGGTCCTGGTCCTGGCCTTGCCCTGGACCGACGAGCTCGGCTTCGCGCTGGCCGCCCTCGTGATCGCCGCCCATCTCCGCCGCCACGCCCGCCGCGCGGCCGCGGCCGCCCCGCCATGAGTGGGCTCTGTCTCGCCGCCGGCACGGCCGCCGTCCGGCTCGCGCTCACGGCCTTCACCCTCGCCTGGACGCACACGGTCGAGAAGCTTCCTTGGGAGGAGGACTGGCGGGTCGAGCCCGAGGGGCTCGTCTTGCTCGAGAGCCGGGTCCGCGGCAGCGCAGCGGGGATGGAGCCCGGCCCCGAGGCCCGCCTCGAGGGTGGTGCGTTCCGCTCCACCCCGGCCCTTCCGCCGCTTCCCGAGCTCGTCCTCGCCCGCTCGCCCGGCCTACCCGACTGGCGCCTCTGCGCACCGGAAGGCTGTCGGCCGCTCGGCGAGCTTTTGCCGGAGAGCGAGGGGCCCGTCGTGCTACGGCCCTGCGCCGAGCCCTAAGGCACGGGGTCGAACCAGAGCGGGGTGTTGTAGTCGATCGTGACTTCCTCGCCGGCCGCGATCGGCCGTACCGACACGAGCTCGACGAGGCAGCCCAAGGGGCCGCCGTCCACGTAGCGCCAATCGGCGTTGGGTGGCCGGCCGTGATTGACCAGGGTCAAGAGACCGAGCGCCAGCCACGCCTCGAACTCCGGGCCGTCGCCGGTGAAGAAGTGCTTCGCGAGCGCGGTCCGGTCGAGCCGCTCGCAATCCTCCAAGCCGAGCCGGAGCGTGGGGCAGCGGCAGAGCAGCCGGCCGGCCGGGATCGCTCGTCGGGCGAAGACCCCGCGCCCCTTGCCCGGCACGGCGCGAAGCTCGAGCAGCCCGTCACCGCCGCGCACCGCCGATCGCCGGCTCGGCCTCACGGGCCCGCTCACGGCCGAGCTCCGCGGGTCGGGAAGGTCGGCGTCGGCGAGAGCCGGGGACGGCCGGCACGAGCCGAGGTCGGGTCACACCGGGAGGCATCGTGAGGCGGGGCTCCGCAGAGGCTCACGGCAGGGCCTCGAACCAAAGCGGGCAATTGTAGTCGATCGTCAGCTCCTCGCCCGGCTCGAGCCGGCGCCGCAGGCTCGGGACGACCCACCAGCCGGTGACCGGATCGCAACGCCAATCGAGTTCGAGCGTGGGCGGCAGGCCGTGGTTGCACAAGGTGAGCCAGCCGAGAACGATCACCCCGACGCCGTCGCGCTCAGGATGGGCGAAGTAGTGGTGGCGGAAGCGGGTGCGCTCGATCGGCTCGACGTCGGTTGGATCGAGCTCGAAGACCGGCTGGGCGTCGAGCCGGCTGCCGGCCGCCAGGGGCTCGGCCGCGAACACGCCCAGGCCCTTACCGCCGGCCGGGGCGATCAGCACGGGCCCGATCCGCACACCGCCTCCGCCGGACCGCCCATGACCTTGACGAAGAAAGCCTTGCCGTCGCCCGGGGCGTAGAAGTCCGGCAGCACCGCCTCGAGGCGGTAGCCGCAGGCCCGATAGAAGGCGCGGGTCGGCGCGTAGCGCTCGGTGGTCGAAGTCTCGACATAGACGCGCCGGCCGCCCAGGGCGGCGATCCGCGCCTCGGCGGCCTCGAGCAGCGCGCGGCCGAGGCCCCGACCCCGGCGGTCCGGGCGGACTGCGATCCAATAGACATCGAAGCTGCCCTCGGTTCCGTCGATCGGGCCGAAGCAGACGTAACCGGCGAGGCCCGCGGCGTCGTCGGCCAACAGGAAACGATAGCCCGAGGCTTCGGGGCCGCGCTCGAGGCAGGCCTCGACCAGCTCGCGGGCGATCGCCACCTCGCTCGGCCGGAACAAGCCGGTCGCGGCCACGAGCTCGGCCACCGCCCACCGGTCGGACTCGACCGGCGCCTCGCGGAAAGCCCGCTCGGCGATCGGGGCCGGGCGCAGCCGTGCCGACGCGTCGCTCACGGCTGCTCGCGCGCCTCCGCCTGCGCCGCGGCCGGACGGTGGCCCTCGGCCGGCCGGTGGCACCACACGACCGGCCGGCTGGGCGGCGCGACACCCGCGGCCGAGAGGATGCGGCGCACCACCTCCTCGGGCTCGAGCCCGGCCTCGGCGGCCGCCGCCATGTAGCCGGCGTCGGCCGAGAGACAGGGGTTGGCGTTGACCTCGAGGATCCAGGGCCGGCCCTCGCGATCGACCCGGAAATCGACCCGGGCATAGCCGCGCAGGCCGAACAGCCGCCAGCATGCGAAGGCGAGGGCGGCGAGCTCGGCCCGCAGCCGGGAGTCGCCCGGGCGCGGCTCGAAGATGCGCGGGGTCGTCTCCCAAGTCGGCGAGCCCGGGGACCATTTGGCGTCGTAGTCGACGATCGCCGGGCGGTCTTTCGGGTAGTCGGAAAAGTCGATCTCACCGATGGGCAGGAGCTCGACCCCGTCCGGGCCCTCGAGCAGGGGTAGGTTGAACTCGCGCCCCTCGACGAAGGCCTCGGCGAACCAGCGGCCGCCGAACCGCCGCCCACAGAGGGCGAGCCGCTCGGCGACCCGGTCCCCGGGCACGACGGCCCCGGCATCGAGGCCCAGCGAGGCGTCCTCGTCGACCGCTTTGACGATCCAGAGGCGATGCGGGTCGGCATCCTCGGCCCGCTCGACCCAATCGGGCGTGGGCAGGCCCGCCCGGCGCAGGAGCCGCTTCGCCGCGAGCTTGTCGGTGGTGAGCTGAAGCGCCGAGGCCGGGGCGCCGGTGAAGGGGATGCCCAGGACCTCGAGCAGCGCCGCCGGCAGATGCTGCAGGCCGGCCCGGCCGTCGAGGGCCTCGACCAGGTAGACGACGAGCTCGGGCGGGTCGGCGGCGAGGGCCGCGAGCGGCCGCAGGTCGAGATCGAGGGCGAGGGTCGCGGTGCGGAAGCCCATCTCGCGCAGGGTCCGGTCGAGCTCCTCGACCTGGACGAGCGTGTCGGCCTCGTCCGGCCGTCCGGCCGGGTCGCGCACGCCGTGCAGGAGGAGGGCGCGCCGCGGCACCGGTTCAGCCCGCCCGGCGGCGCGCCGCCCGAGCTCGCACGAGGCCCGCCCGCTCGGCCGCCGAGGCGACGATTCCGGCGATCAAGCCGTCGTAGCCGAGGCCGGCGAGGCTCGCGAGGATCGGCAAATCGGAATGAGTCGGGTGCAGGCCGGCGAGCGGGTTCACCTCGAGGAAGTGCGGCCGGCCCGAGGCGTCGCTGCGCAGATCGACCCGGCCGGCGTCGCGGCAATCGAGCGCACGGTAGCAGGCGAGGGCGAGCTCGGCCGCGGCCCGCGCCTCGGGGTCGTCGACCAGCCGGTAGCGGACCAGCTCTTCGCAGCGCTCCTTGTTCGTATAGGAATAAACACCCGGCTCGGCGCCGGGCAGGAGCTCGACCTCGAGGGTGCCGACGACCCGCGCGGCGGGCCCGCTGCCGAGGATGCCCACGGTGAACTCGCGCCCGGGCAAATAGGTCTCGACGAGCACCGGCTGGGCGTAGCGGGCGAGGAGCGCCCGGCAGGTGCGCTCGAGCTCCTTCTTCGAGCGGACGAGCGAGGCCGGGCTCACGCCCTTGCCGGTGCCCTCGGCCACGGGCTTCGCGAAAAGCGGGAAGGGCAGCTCCACCGCGGCGAGATCGGCCGGCCCCTCGACCAGCGCGAAGGGGGCGGTCAACAGACCGTGGTCGCGGACCAGCCGCTTGGCCACCGCCTTGTCGAGCGTGGCGGCCATGACCAGGGGATCGGCGAAGGTGTAGGGCTGGCCGAAAGCCTCCAATAGCGCCGGGACCTGGGCCTCGCGCGAGCGGCCGGCGAGCCCCTCGCAGATGTTGAAGACGAGATCCCAGCGATGGCCGGCCACGAGCCGCTCGGCGAGCCGCCGGACGTGGCCGATCCGATCGACGCGGTGACCGAGGCGGAGGAGGGCCGCCTCGAGCTCGGCGATCGTCTCCGGGCTGTCGAACTCGGCGAGCTGCTCCTCGGAAAGGCCCAGGCCGCGATGATCGTCGCGCAGGTCGTAGGCGAGGCCGATCAGCACGGCACGGCGCCCCCCTGGGCGAGGGCGCGGCCGATCCGGCCGCCCGGGTCGCGGTAGCGGTAGAGCTTGCCCTCGAAGTTGCGCAGGAGAAGGTCGTCGCCGTCGCGACCGACCAGGTAGTCCGGCGAGAGCGGAACCTTGCCGCCGCCCCCCGGCGTGTCGATCACGTAGGTCGGAACGGCGTAGCCCGAGGTGTGGCCGCGCAGCGCGCGAATGATCTCGAGGCCCTTCTCGACCGGCGTGCGGAAATGGGCCGAGCCGGTGATCGGATCGCATTGGAAGAGGTAGTAGGGCCGCACCCGAAGCCGCAGCAGCCCGTGGAAGAGCGCCTCGAGGGTGGTGGCCTCGTCGTTGACGCCTTTGAGGAGCACGGTCTGCGATCCCAAGGGCACGCCCGCATCGGCGAGCCGATCGCAGGCCTCGCGGGTCTCGGGGGTGAGCTCCTTGGGGTGGGTGAAGTGCAGGCTCATCCAAATCGGCCGGTGGCGGCGCAGGACCGCGATCAACCCGCGGGTGATCCGCTGCGGCAGGACCACCGGGACCTTGGAGCCGATGCGCACGAACTCGACGTGGCGGATCGCCTTCAAGCGGCCGAGCAGCCAATCGAGCTTGTCGTCACCGAGCGTGAGGGGATCGCCACCCGAGATCAGCACGTCACGAACGGCCGGGGTGGCCTCGATGTAGGCGAGCGCCTTTTCCCACTGGGCGTAGGCGAAGCGATGATCACCACCGACCTCGCCGACGAGCCGAGAGCGGGTGCAGTAGCGGCAATAGGTCGAGCAGAAGGCGGTGGCGAGGAACAAGACCCGGTCGGGATAGCGGTGGACGAGTCCGGGAACCGGAGCGTGTTCGTCCTCGCCCAAGGGATCGTCGGCTTCGCCGGGCGAGCGGAGATATTCCGCACCGACCGGAACGTGGGTGCGGCGCAAGGGCTCGCTCGGATCGTCGAGGCCCATGAGCGCCGCGTAATAGGGCGTGATGCCCACGGGCAGCGCGCCTTGGTGGCGGCGGATCGCCTCGCGCTCGTCCTCGCTCAAGGCGAACACCCGCTCGAGCTGGGCGAGCGTGCGGAGCCGGTTACGCGCCTGCCAGCGCCAATCGTCCCACTCGGCGCGCGAGGCCTCGGGGAAGAAGCGGCGCTTGAAGGCGAGGCTCGCGGGCCCCATCGGAAAGGATTCGCGCCGCCGGCCCCGGGTCGCTCCGGCGGGGCCGGACGGCAGGGGCGTGGCGGCGCGCGCGGCGGCCGAGGGGCCGCGGGAGCCGGATCGTTCGACTTCCTCGGTACTTGGAGGGCGGAGGGTTTCCGCCGCGTCGAGCTCGAGCATTCCCCTCTCCCGGTGGTCGGCGGGCGATCCGCGGCGCCTCGGCCGACTCGCGCGCCTTATATGGCGAACAGAAGAACATGCAAGCGTCGATTTGCATCCGACCCTCGATTTCTCGGAGAGCCCAATAAAAATTTTAGCGAATATTGAGGAAATTGCGGAGATCGGCGTGAGGGGCCCGACGCTCTACTGAAAATCGCGAGCCCCTCGTACGCGGGATCTGCAACATGCGCGTAAATCCTCTGGCGAGCAGGAGCTTCTCACAATACTCTCGCGATCCCGGGCGAGCGGCGGGCAATAGCGGTGTGAGCCGGATATTGGCGGAGATCGGGGGCGAGGCGATTTCTCGAGGTCTTGCGTGGCGCCGCGGCCACCGCGCGCGGCGGGCGAAGCCTCAACCGAAGCGATAGAGCCGGGCTGGATTGTCGACTAGGATGCGCCGCCGGTCGGCCTCCTCCGGGGCCCAGTCGAGGAGCAGGTCGAGGAGCGCCGCCTCGTCCTGCGGGGCCTTGCCCGGATGCGGCCAGTTCGAGGCCCAGAGCATCCGCTCGGGTGCCTGGCGGACCAGCGCCCGGGCGAGCGGCGCCACGTCGTCGAAGCCCGGCGGACCGACCCGGGAGCTCTCGTAGGGCGCGCTGAGCTTGACGTAGGCACCCTTGTCGACCAGCCGCTGCAGGCAGCGGAAAGCCTCGTGCTCGACCGGCACCGGATCCATGAAACGACCGATGTGGTCGAAGACGAGCTGACAATCGAGGCACTCGAGCAGATCGTAATGCTCCGGGAAGAGCCGGCCGTTGAATTGGAGCTGCAGGTGCCAGCCGACCGAGCGGGCCATGGAAGCGAGCTCGGGCAGCTGCTGCCACTGGAAGATGCCGCCGGGCAAGAGGAACACCCGGAGCCCCACCGCCCCGGCCCGGGCGAGCCGCTCGAACTCCGCCTCGCCCGTGCCGAGCGGCACGACGACCACCGCGCGGGCGCGCGGGCCGAGCTCGGCCACGGCCTCGAGCGTGCAGCGATTGTCGCAGAGATAGCCGGCCGGCTGGACGACCACGACCCGCTCGAGACCGAGCCGGGCCTGCAGCGCCCGATAGTCGGGCAGGAGCGCCGGCGGCGGCGCGTTGGGGCTGGTCGGCGCGAGGGGAAAGCGCTCGTACGGGCCGTAGAAATGCATGTGGGTGTCGGTCGCACCCGGTGGGCAGCGCAGCCTCGGCTGTCGCGGGTCGGTCATGCTCGGCGCTCCTCGCCCGGCCGATGGTGGGCTCGATCCTCGGCTAGCACCGCGCGCGCGCCCGGGCGACGGTGCCACCGCCCGGGGCGGTTTGCGTTCGACGCGGGGCTCGCCGGCCGGCGACGCGCCGCCGACCGGTGCCGTCACGTCGGTCGCCTCGATCAATTCTCCGTGTGGTTGCCCGGGACGCTGGATCGGCGACCCCTTCGCTGCTAATCTGCTCGTCTGAGCGGCGCGAGGGCTCGGAATGCTGGTCCGATCGAGGCGGGATGTCGTGCTCGGCACGCTCCTGGCGGGCGGGCTCTCCTCGCTCGCCTCGGCAGGGCTCTACGGCGGCATCGCACTCTGGCGCGACGGCGCGCCCGAGCCGTTCTGGCTCGCCTTCGCCGCGGCGGCACCCTTCGTGCTCGCCACGCCGATGGTCGCCTACCTGTTGGAGCTGTTGCGCCGGCTGGCGCGCGCCAAGGGCGAGATCGAGGAGCTGGCACGGCGCGACGGGCTCACCGGCCTGTTGAACCGGCGGGCCTTCTTCGAAGCGGCCGAGGAGGCGCTGCGGCGGGCCCGCGAGCAGCGGGTTCCCTCGACCCTGCTCGCCTCGACGCCGACCATTTCAAGGCGATCAACGACAGCTGGGGCCATGCGGCCGGCGACGAGGCGTTGAAGGTGATCGCCTCGACCTTGCTCGCCGCCACCCGGCAATACGATCTCGTCGGGCGGATCGGCGGCGAGGAGTTCGCCGTGCTGCTGCGCAACGCCGCACCCGACGAGGCCGGGCTCGTGGCCGAGCGGATCGTCTCGGCCGTGGCGCTCGCCGATTTTCGCCGCGCCGGCCGGCCGGTTCCGTTGAGCGTGAGCGTCGGCATCGCCGTGCTCGAGCCGGGGCTCGACCTCGACGGCGTGTTCGCCCGCGCCGACGCCGCCCTCTACACCGCCAAACGGGCCGGTCGCGGCCGCTCCCGAACGGCCGAGCCCGGCGCCGGCGAAGGCTTCGTGCGGCGGGCCGCCCGCGCCGCAGCATGAGGGTCGCGCGGGCGGGCTTCGCGGGGCCGATCGTCGCGGCGATCGACCGGCCGGATCTGCCGAGTGCGCTCGCGCTGGCCCGCGAGCTCGTGGGTGCGGTCGGCGGGCTCAAGCTCGGCCTCGAGCTGTTCGTGGCCGAGGGGCCGGCCGCGGTCCGGACGATCGCCGCCACGGGTCTCCCGATCTTCCTAGACCTCAAGCTGCACGACATCCCGGCCACCGTGGCGGGCGCGGTCCGCGCCGCGGCCGGGCTCGGCGCAGCACTCTTGACCGTGCACGCGAGCGGCGGCCGGGCGATGCTCGAGGCCGCGGTCCGGGCGGCGCGCGCGGCGCCTTCGCCGCCGCGGCTGCTTGCCGTCACCGTGCTCACGAGCCTCGATTCGGCCGACCTCGCGGCCACGGGCGTGGCCGACGCCCCGCTCGACCAGGCGGTCCGGCTCGCCCGGCTCGCCCGCGCGGCGGGCGTCGACGGGATGGTCTGCTCGCCGCTCGAGATCGCCGCCATCCGCGAGGCGGTCGGCCCCGAGCCGCTCCTCGTGGTCCCGGGGATCCGCCCGGCGGGCGAGGCGCTCGGTGATCAGAAGCGGGTCATGTCCCCGGCCGCCGCGCTCGCGGCCGGCGCCGACCTCCTCGTGATCGGCCGGCCGATCACCGCCGCCCCCGACCCGCGCGCTGCCGCCCTCTCGATCGCCCGCGACCTCGCCGGGCCCGCGAGGGCGCCCGGCTGAATGCGGTTCGGAGCGGGGGCGAGGCTGGCCGGGTCGGAACGGGCGCGCTAGCCTTCGGCCATGAGCGAAGCGAAACGGCGCCTCGTCCTGGTCGACGGCTCGGGCTACATCTTCCGGGCCTTCTTCGCCCTGCCGCCGATGACCCGGCCGGACGGCACGCCGGTCAACGCCGTCTTCGGCTTCACCAACATGCTCTGGAAGCTCCTCCAGGAGCATCCCGACGACCACGTCGTCGTGGTCTTCGACGCCGGCAAGACGACGTTCAGGAACGAGCTCTACGAACAGTACAAGGCCAATCGCGAGGAAGCGCCCAAAGAGCTCGTGCCGCAGTTCCCGCTCGTGCGCGAGGCGGCCCGCGCCTTCGACCTGCCGGTCGTCGAGCTCGAGGGGTTCGAGGCGGACGACGTCATCGCGTCCTACGTCGAGGCGGCGCGGAAGAAGGGCGAGGAGGTCCTGATCGTCTCCTCGGACAAGGACCTCATGCAGCTCGTCGGGCCCGGTGTGACAATGTGGGACCCCTTGAAGCAGAAGCCGATCGACCGGGAGGCGGTGATCGAGCGGATGGGAGTCCCGCCCGAGAAGGTGCGCGATCTCTTGGCGCTGACCGGTGACCCCTCCGACAACGTGCCCGGTGTACCCGGGATCGGGCCCAAGACCGCGGCCCAACTGCTCGAGGAGTTCGGCTCGCTCGAAGGCCTCCTCGCCAACCTCGACCGGATCAAGCAGCCCAAGCGGCGGGAGGCGCTCGCCGCCAACGCAGAAAAGGCACGTCTCTCGTACGAGCTCGTGGGGCTCCGCCGCGACGTGCCCTTGCCCGTGCCGATCGAAGCGGCCCGGCGCAAGCCCTTGGACGCCAAGAAACTCTTGGCCTTCTGCCAGGAGAACGGGTTCCGCTCGCTGGTCGGCCGGATCGCCGAGCTCGCCGAGGCGGCAGCGGCGCAGCGGATCGAGGCCGAGGCGACCACGGTGGGACGGCGCTGGACGCGGATAACCACGCTCGAAGAACTCGACGCCCTGCTCGCCCGGGCAGGCGAGCTCGGCCGCATCGCGATCGACACCGAGACCACCTCGCTCGACGTGATGAAGGCCGGGCTCGTGGGCGTGAGCCTCGCGGTCGAGCCGGGCGAGGGGTTTTATTTGCCTTTGGGCCACGTCGACGCCTTCGGCCGGCCGGTCGCGGGACAATTGCCGCGGGAAGCGGTTCTCGACCGGCTGCGACCGGTCCTGGAAGACCCGTCGATCCTCAAGATCGGCCACAACGTCAAATACGACCTCACGGTGCTGGCGCGCTGCGGGATCGATCGGGTCGCCCCACTCGACGACACGATGCTGGTTTCCTACGCGCTCGACGGCGGCAAACACGGCCACGGGATGGACGAGCTCGCCAAGCGCTGGCTCGACTACGAGACGATCCCCTACGAGGCGGTCTGCGGCAAGGGTGCGGGACAGATCAGCTTCGAGCGGGTGCCGCTCGACAAGGCCACCGAATACGCCGCAGAGGACGCCGAGGTCACGCTCCGGCTCTGGCAGGCGATGCGGCCGCGGCTCCTCGAGGAGCGGCTCCTGGCGCTCTACGAGCGCATCGAGCGGCCCTTGCCGCCGATCGTGGCGGCCATGGAACGGACCGGCATCCGGGTCGACGCCGACCGGCTGCGTGCGCTCTCGGCCCAATTCGGCCAGGCGATGCTCGAACTCGAGGAGAAGGCGACGAAGCTCGCCGGGCGGCCGTTCAACCTCGGCTCACCCAAGCAATTGGGCGAGGTGCTGTTCGACGAGCTCGGGCTCGGCGGGACCGGGCGGAAGACCAAGACCGGGGCGCACGCGACCGGTGCCGAGGTGCTCGAGGAGCTGGCCGCCCAGGGCCACGAGCTCCCCAAGGTGATCCTCGAGTGGCGCCAGCTGCAGAAGCTCACCCGGACCTACACGGATGCGCTCGTCGAGCAGATCGACCCCGAGACCGGTCGGATCCACACCGCCTACATGCTGGCCGCGACCAACACCGGCCGGCTCTCCTCGACCGACCCGAACCTGCAGAACATCCCGATCCGTACCCCCGAAGGCCGGAAGATCCGCGAGGCCTTCGTGGCCGAGCCGGGGCATCTTTTGGTCTCCGCCGACTATTCGCAGATCGAACTGCGCGTGCTCGCCCACATCGCCGACATCGCCCCCTTGAAGGAGGCGTTCGCGCGAGGCCTGGACGTGCACGCGATCACCGCTTCGCAGATGTTCAAGGTGCCGGTCGACCAGGTGGGTCCGGAACTCCGGCGGTCGGCCAAGACGATCAATTACGGGATCGTCTACGGGATCGGGGCGTTCGGCCTGTCGCAGCGGCTCGGCATCCCGCAAGCCGAGGCGAAGGCCTACATCGACCGCTATTTCGAGCAATATCCCGGGATCCGCGACTACATGGAGCGGGCCAAGCAGGAAGCGCGCGAGAAGGGCTACGTCACCACGCTCTTCGGCCGGCGCTGCTGGATCCCCGACATCACCAATCGGCTGCCCTCGCGGCGGTCCTATGCCGAACGGCAGGCGATCAACGCGCCGATCCAGGGGACCGCGGCGGACATCGTCAAACGCGCGATGATCCGGGTGGCGCGCGCGCTCGCGCAAGTGGGCTCGCGGGCGCGGCTCCTGCTCCAGGTCCACGACGAGCTCGTCCTCGAGGTGCCGGAAGCGGAGGTCGAGGCGACCCGCCGGCTGCTCGAGCGGGTCATGGCTAATGCCGCCCATCTTTCCGTGCCGCTCGTGGTCGACACCGGTGCCGGGCCGAGCTGGGACGCGGCGCACTGAGGGCGGGCGCGTGGCACTCGCCGCGCTCGCGCTCCTCGCCTCGGCGGTGGCCGGAGCGGCGGAGCCGGTCGACGTCACCGACGCCGTGCGCGGCCGGCCCGACCTCCTGGCGGCCCTCGAGCGGGGCTGCGCGCAGGTCTGCCAGGGCAACCGGCGCGAGGCTCGGCTCGAGCGGGTGACCGCGCTGTCGCTCGGCGGTGGGCGTTGGCGGGTCGAGGGCCTCGCGGCCTTGCGCAACCGGCACGTCCAGAGCGTGCCGGCCGGGCTCGGGGGGCTCACGGGCGGCAGCCTCACGCTCTTCGACCACACGGTCCGGGTCCGCGCGCGCGGCACGCTCGACCGGCGGAGTTGCCAGCTCGTCGTCGAGGGGGTCGAGCTCGACCGCGATCCCTTGGGGCTGTCCCGGCTGCTCGCGGGCGAGGTCGGCCGGCGACACAGGGTCGCGCGCTGCGACGAGCTCTTGCCGCCCGAGCCCTCGAGCCCGGCCGGGCGGCCACGTTCGCGTCCTTGAAGCGGGCCGGCCGGAAGCCTAGCCTCGCGCCTGGGAGGGGACCGCGCCCGGCGCCGCGGTCCCCCGGGGGAAGCTGGCGCCGGGGGAGGCCGAACATGGTCCAGCGTCGCAAGCTGGTGGCGGGCATGGGTGCGGCTGCCGCCGCTGGGGCCGCGAGCTCCTTGCCCGCGCCGGCGATCGCCCAGGCGATGCCGAGCATCAAATGGCGGATGGCGTCGAGCTTCCCCAAGTCGCTCGACACGCTCTACGGTGGTGCGGAGCTCTTCTGCAAGACGGTCGCCGAGCTCACCGACGGCAAGTTCCAGATCCAGTTGTTCGCCGCCGGCGAGATCGTTCCGGGCCTCCAGGTCCTGGACGCGGTGCAGAACAATACCGTCGAGTGTGGCCAGACCCCGACCTATTACTATTTCGGAAAGAATCCGGCCTTCACCTTCGGTACCGCGCTGCCGTTCGGGCTCAACGCCCGGATGACGAACGCCTGGTTCTACCACGGCGGGGGCAACGAGCTGCTGAACGAGTTCTTCGCCAAGTTCGGCGTCTACGGGCTGCCCGGCGGCAACACCAACTGCCAGATGGGCGGCTGGTTCCGCAAAGAGATCAAGTCGATGGCCGATCTCCAGGGCCTCAAGTTCCGGGTCGGCGGCTTCGCCGGCCGGATCCTGCAGAAGGTGGGTGTCGTCCCCCAGCAGATCGCCGCCGGTGACATCTACCCGGCGCTCGAGAAGGGCACGATCGACGCCGCGGAGTGGGTCGGGCCCTACGACGACGAGAAGCTCGGCTTCTACAAGGTCGCTCAGTATTATTACTATCCGGGCTGGTGGGAAGGCGGGCCTTGCCCGCACTTCATGTTCAACCTCGCCAAGTGGAACGAACTGCCGAAGCTCTATCAGGACGTCTGCCGGACCGCCGCCGCCCAGTCCAACGTCTGGATGTCGGCCAAGTACGACCATCTGAACCCGGCCGCCCTCAAGCGGCTCGTGGCCCAGGGCGTGCAATTGCGGCCCTTCCCGGCCGAGGTCGTGGAGGCGTGCTACAACGCTGCCAAGGAGCTCTACGCCGAGATCGCGAAAGAGAACGCCGACTTCAAGAAGCTGCACGACGCCGTTGTCGCTTATCGCAACGAGCAATATCTCTGGTGGCAGGTGGCCGAGTACTCGTACGACACCTACATGATCCGCCTGCGCGCCAAGGGTTGAGGCTCGACCGGCCGGGCACCGTGCGGGGCCCGGCCGGCCCTGGCCGCGCGCCGCGGCCGCACCATCTCCTCCCCGGGACGTTCCGATCGGAGGGCAGGAGCGTGCGCACATCCTTCGACCGTCGCGGCCTTCTGGCCGGGCTCGCCGGGCTCGGCCTCGTCGGGCCCGCCGCCGCGGCGGGGCCGCTCGTCCCGACCCCCGGCCAGACCGAAGGGCCGTTCTACCCCGTCACGATCCCGGCCGACCACGACCACGATCTCGTGCGGGTCGAGGGGGCGGCGGCCCGGGCGATGGGCACGGTGCTGCACCTCACGGGACGGGTGGTCGACCGCCGGGGCCGGCCGGTCCGCGACGCCTTGGTCGAGATCTGGCAGTGCGACGCGCACGGCGTCTACCGCCACCCGCGGGCGCCGCTGCAAGAGATGGCCGACCCCGGCTTCCAGGGCTACGGACGGACGCTGCTCGGCCGAGACGGTGCCTACCGGTTCCGCACGATCCGCCCGGTCCCCTACCCCGGCCGCACACCGCACATCCACGTGGCGGTGGTGGTGCCCGGCACCGGCCGGCTCGTGAGCCAGCTCTACGTCAAAGGTGAGCCCCTCAACGAGCGCGACCCGCTCTTCCGGGCGATCCGCGACCCGGCGGCGCGCGAACGCGTGCTCATGCGGCTCGAGGACGGCTCGGCGATCGAGCCCGAGGCGCTCGCCACGCGGGTCGATCTCGTGCTCGATCTCTGAACCGACCGGCTCGCTGCGCGGCGACCGCCCCGGCACCGTACGCGATCGCCGCGGGCGCGATCGGCAGGGCGGGGTTGACCCGACGCTCCGGCTCGTGCGTAGGGAGCATGGGGGCAGCCTCGGAGGTCGGCATGGCGGCGGTGGCGCGGGACGGTACGGACGGCTGGCTCGGGGCCTCTTGGTCGGCGCCGCGACCGCCGCGGCCACGGCCCTTGCCGGTGCCGCGTCCGCAATGGCGCACGCTCCTCCAGCTCCGGCGCAACGCGCTTTCGACCTGGGGCGAGCCGGCCTATCGCGAGCTCGTCCTGGCCGGCCCCTTCCTCGGCCGGCAGAGTCTGCTTTTGAACGAGCCGGCCGCCATCAAGCAGGTGCTGGTCGACAAGGCCGCGGCCTACGGCCGCACCGCCGCGACGCTGCGCATCCTCCATCCGATGATCGGCGACGGCTTGTTCTTGGCCGAGGGCGAGGCCTGGCGGTTCCAGCGCCGCACCGCCGCACCGGCCTTCGCGCCCAAGAGCCTCGGCCTCGTGGCCACGATCGCCGCCCGGCGGACCGCGGCGGCCCTCGACCGGCTCGCGAAGGAGGGCCGGCGGATCGTCGATCTCTTGGCGCTGTTCCAAGAGCTCGCCCTCGAGATCGCCGGCGAGGCGCTGTTCTCGCAAGCGCTCGAGCCTTTCACGCGCCGGCTGCGCGCCCAGCTCGACCGTTACGGAACGCGGCTCGCCCGGCCCTCGCCACTCGATCTGGCGCTGCCGCGCGGCTGGCCGTCGCCGGAGGAGCTCCTGCGCCGGCGGATGGGCCGGGCCTGGTTCGCGCTCGTGGCCGAGATCGTCGCCGAGCGGCGGGCGCGCGGGATCGAGGAGCCGCCGCGCGATCTGTTCGACGCGCTCGCGAGCGCGCGCGACCCGGAGACCGGCCGCGGCTTCTCCGAGCGCGAGCTGTTGGACCAGATCGCCACCTTCCTGATCGCCGGCCACGAGACCACCGCGCTCGCGCTCTTCTGGTCGAGCTACCTCCTGGCCCTCACCCCCGAGGTCCAAGACGCGGCCGCGGCGGAGGCGGCGAGCGCCGACCTCGCGCCCGAGGCGGCGCCGCGCGCCGCCCTGCCGGTCGCCCGCGCGGTGGTCCAAGAGGCGCTCCGGCTCTACCCGCCGGCCTTCACCATCGTCCGCGAGGCCCGCGAACCGGACGAGGTGGCGGGACACCGGCTCGCGCCGGGCGACCTCGTGGTCGTGGCCCCCTGGGTCCTGCACCGCCACGAGCGGCTCTGGACCGAGCCCGACCGGTTCGATCCGCGCCGCTTCCTGCCCGGTGCGCCCCCGGTGGACCGCTTCGCCTATCTGCCGTTCGGGGTGGGCCCGCGGGTGTGCATCGGCGCCCAGTTCGCGCTGGTCGAGGCGAGCGTGGTGCTCGCCGTGCTGCTCGCCCGGCACCGGCTCGAGCTCGTCGGCCCCAAGCGGGTGCTGCCGGTTGCGGTGGTGACGACGCACCCCGACCGCCGGCCGGCCTTCCGCCTCGGGCCGCGACCGTGACCGCCGAGCCCCGGCCGAGCGAGCCGCCGCTCGTCGTCTACAACGGCAGCTGCCCGGTCTGCTCGCGGGAGATCGCGTCCTACCGACGCCTCGCGGCGCGCCACGGCACCGCCCTCGACTTCCTCGACGCGAGCCGACCGGATGCGCCGCTCGCCGCGGTCGGGCTCGATGCCGACCGCGCGGCTCGCCGGCTGCACCTCGTCGAGGGCGGCCGGCTCCTCGCCGGGGTCGAGGCCTTCGCCGCCCTCTGGGAGCGCCTGCCTGGCTGGCGGCTGCTCGCCCGCGTCGTTCGCCTGCCGGGCGTGCGCCGGCTGGCCGACGTCGCCTACGAGGGAATTCTGGCGCCGCTGCTCTACCGCTGGCATCGCCGGCGCTTGTCACGCGGGCGGGTCGACTGTAGATAGCGGCGGACCTCACACGCGGGTGCGGGCGCGTTCGCGCGCGCCGTGTTTCCGGTGCCCGGCGCGGCCGGGTGCTCACCCGTGGCGGATCAACCGGAACGAAACGGACCCCAGGGCGATGGCCTTCCCGACCTTCACCATGCGCCAGCTCCTCGAGGCCGGCGTGCATTTCGGTCACCAGACGCGGCGCTGGAACCCGCGCATGGCACCGTACATCTACGGTGTCCGCAACGGCGTCCACATCATCGACCTCACCCAGACCGTGCCGATGCTGCACCGGGCGCTCATGGCGCTGCGCGACACGGTGGCGGGCGGCGGCCGGGTGCTGTTCGTCGGCACCAAGCGGCAGGCGCAGGAGCCGATCGCCGAGGCCGCCCGCCGCTCGGGCCAGTACTTCGTCAATCATCGCTGGCTCGGCGGCATGCTGACCAACTGGAAGACGATCAGCCAGTCGATCCGCCGGCTGCGCGAGCTCGAGGCGCAGACCGCCGAGCAGACCGCGGGGCGCACCAAGAAGGAGCTCTTGGAGCTGCAGCGCGAGCGCGACAAGCTGGAGCGGGCGCTCGGCGGCATCAAGGACATGGGCGGGCTGCCCGACATCCTGTTCGTGATCGACACGATCAAGGAAGCGATCGCCATCCAGGAGGCCAACAAGCTCGGCATCCCGGTGGTCGCGGTCTGCGACACGAACAGCGATCCGCGCAACATCCGCTACCCGATCCCGGGCAACGACGACGCCAGCCGGGCGATCCATCTCTATTGCGATCTGGCGGTCGCCGCGGTGCTCGACGGGATCCAGGCCGAGATGGCCTCAAGCGGCATCGACCTCGGGGCGATCGAGCAGCCGCTCGACGAGCTTTTGCCCGAGGAGGCGATCCCGCCGGCCGAGGAGCCGGGCCACGAGGCCCGGGCGCACTGAACCCATGGCCGCGGGCGCTGCCCGGTGTCCGGCCCGACAGGAACGAGCGAGAACGGTCCGAGCATGAGCGCGATCACTCCCTCCCTGGTCAAGCAGCTGCGCGAGCTCACCGGCGCCGGCATGATGGATTGCAAGCGGGCGCTCGAGGAATGCGGCGGCGACCTCGAGGCGGCCACCGACTGGCTCCGCAAGAAGGGCCTCGCCGCGGCCGCCAAGAAGGCCGGCCGGGTGGCCGCCGAGGGGCTGATCGGCATCCGTCTCGAGGGCACGATGGGCGCCCTCGTCGAGGTCAATTCGGAGACCGACTTCGTCGCCCGTAACGAAACCTTCCAGCAGCTCGTGCGGCACATCGCCGGCCTCGCCCCAGGTGCGAGGGGCGACGTCGAGGCGCTCAAGAAGATGGTCGTCTCGGCGAGCGGACGGACGGTGGCCGACGAGATCACCCAGGCGATCGCGGTGATCGGCGAGAATTTGAACCTGCGGCGGACCGCTTACCTCGAGGTGCCGCGCGGGCTCGTCGCCGGCTACGTGCACAACCAGGTGGCGGTCGGCCTCGGCAAGCTCGGCGTGCTCGTGGGCCTCGCCTCCGACGCGGAGCCAGCGAGCCTGGCCGAGCTCGGCAAGCAGCTCGCCATGCACATCGCGGCGGCCAACCCGCGGGCGGTCGACGTGGCCGGGCTCGATCCCGCCCTCGTCCAGCGCGAGCGGGCGATCTTCGCCGAACAGGCGCGCGCCTCGGGCAAGCCCGAATCGATCGTCGAGAAGATGGTCGAGGGACGTCTGCGCAAGTTCTACGAGGAGGCGGTGCTGCTCGAGCAAACATTCGTCGTCGACCCGGAGAAGCGGGTCAAGGACGTGGTCGCGGCGGCGGCCAAGGCCGCGGGTGCCCCGATCACCGTGGCGGGCTTCGTGCGCATGCAGCTCGGCGAGGGGATCGAGAAGGAGAGCAGCGATCTGGCCGCCGAGGTCGCCAAGCTGACGCGATCTTGAGCCGAGGGGAGCGGGCGGCGATGGCCGAGGGCGAGGCCCCGACGGCGGTCAAAGCGGCCCGGTTCCGTCGCGTGCTCCTCAAGATGTCGGGCGAAGCGCTCTTGGGCGAGCGCGAGTACGGCCACGACAGGGGCGTGTTGCGTCGGTTAGCGGCCGACGTGGCGGCGGTGCACGCGATGGGCGTGCAGGTCTGCATGGTGATCGGCGGCGGGAACATCGTGCGCGGCAGCACGCTCGCCGCCGCCGGGGTCGAGCGGGCGACCGCCGATTACATGGGCATGCTCGGCACGGTGATCAACGCGCTCGCCGTCCAGAGCGTGATCGAGCAGCAGACCGGGATCCCGACCCGGGTCATGTCGGCGATCCCGATGGCCGCGGTGTGCGAGCCCTACATCCGCCGGCGCGCCGTGCGCCATCTCGAGAAGGGCCGGGTGGTGATCTTCGCCGCCGGCACCGGCAACCCGTTCTTCACCACCGACACCGCAGCGGCGCTGCGGGCCGCCGAGACCGGCTGCGACTGCATCTTGAAGGGCACCCAGGTCGACGGCGTCTATTCCGCCGACCCCAAACGCGATCCGACCGCCCGGCGCTTCGACCGGCTCACCTATCTCGAGGTGCTGGCCCGGGACCTTAAGGTCATGGACGCGTCGGCGATCGCGCTCGCACGGGAGAGCCGCATCCCGATCATCGTCTTCAGCGTGCACGCCCCGGGCGCTTTCGCTCGCGCCGTCGAGGGCGTGGGCCCGCACACGATCATCATGGAGGACCCGGCATGAGCGCGCAGGCACCCGACCTCAAGGACCTCGCGCGGCGGATGGACGGGGCCGTCGAGACGCTCCGCAAAGAGCTGCAAGGGCTGCGGACCGGGCGGGCGAGCGCAGCCCTTTTGGAGCCCATCCAGGTCGAGGCCTACGGCGGGCACATGGCCTTGAAGGAGTTGGCCTCGATCAGCGTGCCCGAGCCGCGGATGCTGGTCGTCAACGTCTGGGACCGCGGGCTCGTCAAGGCGGTCGAGAAGGCGATCCGCAGTGCCGGGCTCGGGCTCAACCCGGTGACGGAAGGTCAGACCCTGCGGGTGCCCCTTCCCGAGCTCACCCAGGAGCGGCGCAACGAGCTCGTCAAGGCGGCCCACAAGTATGCCGAACAAGCGCGGGTGGCGGTACGCAACCTCCGCCACGAAGGGCTCAACCAGCTCAAGCGGGCGGACAAGGAAAGCCACCTCTCCGACGAAGAGTACAAGCGGATCGGCGACGAGATCCAAAAGCTCACCGACCGACATATCGACGCGATCAACAAGCTGCTCGAGCAGAAAGAGAAGGACATTCGGCAGATCTGATGAACGCTCTCGCCGCCGTCGAGGCGCGCCCGCCCGAACCGGCGGCCGGCGCCCTGCCCGTCCATGTCGCGATCATCATGGACGGAAACCGTCGCTGGGCGAGAGCCCGTGGTCTGCCGCCCGTGGCCGGCCACCGCCAGGGCGCCCAGGCGGTCCGCCGCGCCGTCGAGGGCTGCGTCCGGCTCGGGATCCGCTACCTCACCCTCTACGCCTTTTCGAGCGAGAATTGGCGCCGGCCGGCGAGCGAGGTCGGCGAGCTCATGCGGCTCTTGCGCTTCTACCTGCAAAAGGAGATCGACGCGCTCGACGAGAACCGGGTGCGGCTGCGGGTGATCGGCGAGCGCGGCCGGCTCGACCCGCAGCTCGTCGAGCTGATCGAGCGGGCGGAAGCGCGGACCCGTCATCACGCCCGCTTGGACCTGATGGTCGCGCTCGACTATGGCGGCCGGCAAGAGATCGTCCGCGCCGCCCGGGCGATCGCCCAAGCGGTCCGCGAGGAGCGGCTCGACCCGTCGGAGATCGACGAGCAGCGCTTCGCCGAGGCGCTCTACGCCGCCGACGTGCCCGACCCGGATCTCTTGATCCGGACCTCGGGCGAGCAGCGGATCTCCAACTTCCTGCTCTGGCAGCTCGCCTATACCGAACTCGTCTTCCTGCCGATCGGCTGGCCCGACTTCACCGAGGAGCATCTCGCCGCGGCGATCGCCGAGTTCGCCCGGCGCGAGCGGCGCTATGGCGCCCGGGCGGGCTGAGGGAGGTGGCGAGCCGGCGCTCGCCGCCCGCATCGCCTCGGGCGCCGTGCTCGCGGCGCTCGCGACCGGTGCGGTGCTCCTGGGCGGCCTCGTGCTGCCGCTCCTGCTGCTCGCGGGGCTCCTGCTCGCCGCCCGCGAATGGGCCGCACTCGTCCCGCACACCTCGCCGGAGGGCCGCGCGCTGCTGATCGGCGCTCCGGCGCTCCTGGGCGGCGCGGCGATCGCGGCCGTGGCGACCGGCGCGGGCTGGCTCGCCTGGCCGATCCTCCTGTTCGGGGCCCCCCTCGCCGCCGGGCTCGCCGCCCTGCTCCCGGGTGGCGTGCCGCACCGCACCGCCTTGGGCGCCCTGTATCTCGGCGCCCCCGCAGCCGTCGTGCTGTGGCTGCGCCAGGACCCGCGCGGCGGCGCCGGCTGCGTCCTCTGGCTCCTCGCGGTCGTGGCGGCGACCGACACGCTCGCCTACGCCACCGGCCGGACGATCGGCGGGCCGCGCCTCGCACCGGCGATCAGCCCGGGCAAGACCTGGGCCGGGCTCGCGGGCGGCGTGACCGGGGCGGCCCTCGTCGGCGCCGTAGGCGGGGCGTTGCTCGGCTGGCCTTGGGCGGCGGCGGGCGGCCTCGGCGCCCTCCTGGCCTTCGTCGCGCAAGGGGGCGACCTCTTCGAATCCTGGCTCAAGCGGCGGGCGGGGGTGAAGGACAGCGGCGCGCTGTTGCCCGGCCACGGCGGGATCCTCGACCGGATCGACGGGCTCTTGCCGGCGGCCCTGGTCCTGGGCCTCCTCGTGGCCCTCGGCCGATGAACGCGCCGGCCGCGAGCGTTCCCGCCGCGCGGGGGCGGCACTTGCCGCCCTCGCCCGATCGGCCGCGCTCGATCACGGTGCTGGGCGCGACCGGCTCGATCGGTCGCACCACCTTGGCGCTCGTGGCCGAGCGACCGGAGCTCTACCGGGTCGAGGCGCTGACGGCGCAGCGCAACGCCGCGGCGCTCGCGGCACTCGCCCGGGCCCACCGGGCGCGCCTCGCGGTGGTCGGCGATCCTGCCGCCTATCGCGAGCTCGCCGAGGCGCTCGCCGGCAGCGGCGTCGAGACGGCCGCCGGCGAGGCGGCGCTGGTCGAGGCGGCGACCCGGCCGGCCGAGTGGGTGATGGCCGGGATCGTGGGCCTGGCCGGGCTCGCCCCCACCTTGGCCGCGCTCGAACGCGGGGCGATCGTGGCGATCGCCAACAAGGAGCCGTTGGTCTCGGCCGGCCCGCTCGTCCTCGAGACGGCGCAGCGGGCCGGCGCCGTGCTCCTGCCGGTCGATTCCGAGCACAACGCGATCTTCCAGGCCCTGGCCGGCAGCCCGATCGAGACGGTCGAGCGGCTGATCCTCACCGCCTCGGGCGGCCCCTTCCGGACCGCCACGCTCGAGGAGATGGCCGCCGCCACGCCCGAGCGGGCGGTCGCCCACCCCAATTGGTCGATGGGCGCCAAGATCAGCGTCGACAGCGCCACGATGATGAACAAGGGCCTCGAGATCATCGAGGCCGAACGGCTGTTCGGCATCGCCGAGGCGGCGATCGAGGTCGTGGTCCACCCGCAATCGATCGTCCACAGCCTCGTGGCGTTCAAGGACGGCTCGCTCTTGGCCCAGCTCGGCGCGCCCGACATGCGGATCCCGATCGCCCACACGCTGGCCTGGCCGGGCCGGCTCGCGACGAGCGCGCCGCGGCTCGACCTCCTCGCGGTCGGCCGGCTCGATCTCGAGCCGCCGGATCCGCGCCGCTTCCCGGCGCTCGAGCTCGCCCGGCGCGCCTTGCGGCGGGGGGGAGCGGCCCCTACTATCCTCAACGCCGCCAACGAGGTGGCGGTCGCGGCGTTCCTTGCCCGGCGCATCGGCTTCCTCGACATCGTGCGCACGGTCGAGAGCGTGCTCGAGAGCCTGCCGGACACACCGACCGGGTCGCTCGAGGCCGTTTTGGCCTGCGATCGAGAGGCGCGGCGTTCGGCCCTGGCGCGGATCGCGGGCGGCCCGCCGGGCGGGCACCGAGGTGAGGAGGGGTGATGGAGCTCATGGGCCTCGTCGGGCAGTACCTCGTGCCCTTCCTGATCATCCTCTCGATCGTCGTGTTCGTCCACGAATGGGGCCATTACCGGGTGGCGCGGGCCTGCGGCGTCCGCGTCGAAGTGTTCTCGATCGGCTTCGGGCCGGAGCTGTTCGGCTTCACCGACCGGCGCGGCACGCGCTGGCGGTTCTCCGCCGTGCCGTTGGGCGGTTACGTCAAGATGCTGGGCGATGCCGACGCCACGAGCACCACACCCGACCTCACCGCGGCGGGCGATCCGGAGAGCTTCCAGGCGCAGAGCGTGGGCCGCCGGGCGGCCGTCGTGGCGGCCGGGCCCGCCGCCAATTTCCTCTTCGCGATCCTCCTCCTGGCCGTGCTCTTCGTGGTGAGCGGTCGGCCCTTCACGCCGGCCGAGATCGGCGCGGTCCAGCCCGACAGCCCGGCGGCGGCGGCCGGGCTGCAGCCGGGCGACCGGGTCGTCGCGGTCGACGGCCGGGCGGTCGCGAGCTTCGAGGAGCTGCAGACGATCGTCCGAGCGAGCCCCGACACCCCGCTCTCGTTCACCGTCCGGCGCGGTGCGGAGGAGCTCACGCTCACCGTCACCCCGGCCCTGAGCGAGCTCGTCGACCGGTTCGGCGGGGTACACCGGATCGGCCTCATCGGGGTGAGCCGGGCCGGGGTGGAGTTCCGCCGGGCGGGCCCGGTCGAGGCGGTGGTCGAGGCGGTGGCCGAGACCGGCCGGATGATCGCCGGGACCCTGAAGGGTCTGTTCGAGATGATCGTGGGCGCGCGCGGCACCCAGGAGCTCGGCGGGCCGTTGCGGATCGCCCAGATGTCGGGCGAGATCGCCAAGGACGGCTTCGTGCCGGCGCTCTGGTTCACCGCCGTCCTGTCGATCAACCTCGGCTTGATCAACCTTTTCCCGATCCCGATGCTGGACGGCGGCCATCTGGCGCTCTACGCGGTCGAGGCGCTGCGCGGCCGGCCGTTGACCGAGCGCAGTCAAGAGCTCGCCTTCCGCTTCGGTCTCGCGATGGTGTTGAGCCTGATGTTGTTCGCCACCTGGAACGATCTCGTGCACCTCAAGATCGTCGAGTTCCTGGCCGGTTTGATCTCCTGAGCCGCGACGAACGCCGCAGGGTGCCGCCCTTGCCCCAACGAGAAGGACCCCCGAGGATGCGCAACCGCTGGCGTCGCCCCCTCGCCGGTGCGGCCCTCGCTGCCGCCGTGGCCCTGGGCCAGACCGGGCCGACCGCGGCGCAACAAGCCGGCCGGATCCGCGAGATCGTGGTGACCGGCAACCAGCGGGTCGAGCAGCCGGCGATCGAGAGCTATCTGACGCTGCGCCGCGGCGACCCGTTCACGGCCCAGGGGCTCGACGCTTCGCTCAAAGCGCTGTTCGCCACCGGGCTCTTCGAGGACGTGCGCGTGCGCCGCGACGGCGACCGGCTCGTGGTCGAGGTGGTCGAGAACCCGATCATCAACCGGGTGGCCTTCGAGGGCAACCGGGCGATCGACGATGCGACCCTCGAGGGTGAGGTGGCGATCCGCCCGCGCCAGGTCTTCACCCGGGCCCGGGTGCAGGACGCGGTGACCCGGATCCTCGACCTCTATCGGCGCAGCGGTCGCTTCTCGGCGCGGGTCGAGCCCAAGATCATCGAGCTCGACCAGAACCGGGTCGATCTCGTCTTCGAGATCGAGGAGGGCCCGGTCACCAAGGTCCGGGGGATCAGCTTCGTCGGCAACGAGGCCTTCTCGGACAGCACGCTCAGGGGCGTCATCCAGACGGTCGAGGCCGCTTGGTGGCGGCTCTTCACGACCGACGACACCTACGACCCCGACCGGCTGCAGTTCGACCAAGAGCTTTTGCGCCGGTTCTACAATGCCCGCGGCTATGCCGACTTCCAGGTGGTCTCGGCGGTGGCCGAACTCACGCCGGACGGCAAAGAGTTCTACATCACCTTCACCCTCGACGAAGGCCCGGTCTACAAGTTCGGCACGATCGACATCCGCAGCCAGGTGAGCGATCTCGCCCCCGAACAACTCCAGGCGAGCCTCCAGGCCAAGCCCGGCACGGTGTACAACGCCGACCAACTCGAGGCGACCGTGCAGCGGCTCACCGATCAGCTCGGCTCGCTCGGCTACGCCTTCACCCAGATCGACGTGGTGCAGCGCAAGAACCGCGAGAACCTCACGGTCGACGTGACCTTCGACGTGCGCGAGGGCCCCAGGGTCTATGTCGAGCGCATCGACATCTCGGGCAACGTGCGCACGCTCGATTCGGTGATCCGTCGCGAGATCCGGCTCGCCGAGGGCGATGCGTTCAACGCCGCCTTGCTGCGCCGGTCCCGCCAGCGGATCATCAACCTCGGCTTCTTCGAGACGGTCGAGGTCCGCAACGAGCCGGGCAGCGCGCCCGACCGCACGGTGGTCAAAGTCAAGGTGAGCGAGCGGTCGACCGGCGAGCTCTCCTTCGGCGCCGGCTATTCGACGACGGACGGACCGCTGGGCGACGTCCGTTTCCGCGAGCGCAACCTCCTCGGGCGCGGCCAGGATCTGACCGCCAATTTCACCATCTCCGGGCGGCGGCAGAACATCCAGCTCAGCTTCACCGAGCCCTGGTTGTTCGATCGCGAGCTCGCCGCCGGCTTCGACATCTTCCGCACCAAGACCGACTACCAGAGCGAATCGAATTTCGATCAGACGCTCACCGGCGGCCGGGTGCGCGCCGGCTACGCCTTGACCGAGGATCTCCGCCACGGCGTCTATTACACGCTCCGCCGGACGCAGATCCACGACGTCGACAACGACGCCTCGCCCTTCATCCGCGACGAGGAGGGGGCGCGCTGGACCTCGGCGGTGGGCCAGAGCTTCACCTACGACCGGCGGGACCAACGCTTCTTACCCTCGGAAGGCTATGCGCTGCGGCTCGAGCAGGAGGTCGCGGGGCTCGGCGGCGACAGTCGCTACCTCAAACACGAAGGTCGCGCCGATTGGTATTACCCCTTCGCGCCCGAATGGGTGCTCAATCTCGGGCTCTCGGCCGGCTACATCTTCGGCTTCGGCGGCGAGGACGTCACGCTCTCCGAGCGATTCTTCCTGGGCGGGTCGAGCTTCCGCGGGTTCAGCTTCGGCGGGATCGGGCCGCGCGACCGACGGACCGAGGATGCGCTCGGCGGCAATCTCTACTATGTCGGCACGGCCGAGCTCCGCTTCCCCTTGGGTCTGCCCAAGGAGCTGCGCTTCTTCGGCCGGGCCTGGACCGATGTCGGGACGCTCACCGAGATCGACCTCGACGGTCCGGGGATCACCGACAGCGGGGACCTGCGCGCCTCGGTGGGCGTGGGCCTTTCCTGGCTGTCGCCCTTGGGCCCGCTCGCCATCGACCTCGGCTACGCGGTGCGCAAGGAGCGGGAGGACGAGACCGAAACCTTCCGGATCTCCTTCGGCACGCGGTTCTGAGGGACGGACGGGAGGGCGCATGCCGGGCCGCGGATGGCTGCTCGCCCGTCGGACGCTCGCCATCGTGGCGCTCGCCCTGCTCGTGCGGCCGGCGGCGGCCCAGCCGCTGCCGGCCACCGTCGCGGCAGTCGTCGACCATCAGCGGATCATGCGCGATTCGAAGGCCGCCAAGAGCATCCAGCAGCAGCTGGAGGTGCGTCGCAAGCTCTACCTCGACCAGCTCGCCAAGGAGGAGCAGCGGCTCGCCGAGGTCGGCAAGGAGCTCGCCCGCCAGCGCGGCGTACTGGCGGCCGAGGTGTTCGCCCAGAAGCGCAAGGAGTACGAGGAGGCGGTCCAGGCGCTGCAGCGCGCCTCCAACGAGCGGCGCCGGCAGCTCGACGAGGCCTTGGGTGCGGCCAACAACCAGGTCCGCCAAGTCTTGAAGGAGATCGTCGACGAGCTCGCCGAGGCGCGCGGCTTCAACCTCGTGCTGCCGGCCTCGGCGGTGCTGCTCTTCTCGCCGAAGATCGACATCACCGAGGAGGTGATGGCCCGCCTCGACCGCAAGCTGCCGAGCGTCAAGCTGCCCGAGGCGGCCAACTGAGCGGGCCCGCGCCGGACGGGCCCCGGGAGGAGACCGACACGATGAGCGAGACCCGAGCGGTGGGCACGCGCCTGCCGGACGTCGACTATGCCGGGATCATGCGGGCGATCCCGCACCGCTATCCCATGCTGCTGGTCGACCGGCTGACCGAGGTCGAGGCCTTCAAGCGGGCGGTCGGGATCAAGAACGTCACGTTGAACGAGCCGTTCTTCCCCGGCCACTTCCCGGCCGACCCGATCATGCCCGGCGTGCTGATCGTCGAGGCCCTCGCCCAGGCCGCAGCCGTGCTCGCGGTGACGAGCCTCGGTCCCGACGCGCAAGGCACGACGGTCTACTTCACGACGGTCGAGGAGGCCCGCTTCCGCCGGCCGGTCCGCCCGGGCGACACGCTCACCCTCGAGGTCGTCCTCGTTCGGCAGCGGCTCGGCATCTGGAAGTTCGAGGGCCGCGCCCGGGTCGGCGACGAGCTCGCCACCGAGTGCAGCTTCTCGGCCAAGGTGATGGCCAGCCGCAGCGGGCCCGGCTGACGGCCCGCCGCGGCGCCGGGGGAGGCGCGCCGCTCAGCCGCGCCCCTCGATCGGTACGAAGGGTCGCTCGGTCTGGCCGGTGTAGAGCTGGCGCGGCCGACCGATCTTCTGCTGGGGATCCTGGATCATCTCGTTCCACTGGGCGATCCAGCCGACCGTGCGCGCGAGCGCGAAGATGGCGGTGAACATCCGTGTCGGGATCCCCATCGCCTCGAGGATGATACCCGAGTAGAAATCGACGTTCGGGAACAGCTTGCGCTTGACGAAATATTCGTCCTCGAGGGCGATCTTCTCGAGCTCCTTGGCGATCTCGAGGAGCGGATTGTTCTTGTGACCGAGCTCGGCGAGCACCTCCTCGGCACTCTTCTTGAGGACGGCGGCACGCGGATCGTAGTTCTTGTAGACGCGGTGGCCGAAGCCCATGAGCCGCATGTGGGCGTCTTTGTCCTTCACCTTCTCGAGGAAGGACTTGATGTTCGAGACCGAGCCGATCTGCTTGAGCATGCCGAGCACGGCCTCGTTCGCACCGCCGTGCGCCGGCCCCCACAATGCCGCGATCCCGGCGGCGATCGCGGCATAGGGGCTCGCACCGGTCGAGCCCACGAGGCGGACCGTCGAGGTCGAGGCGTTCTGCTCGTGGTCGGCGTGCAGGATGAAGATCTTGTCGAGTGCGCGTGCCATCACCGGGTTGATCCGGTAAGGCTCGCACGGCACCGCGAACATCATGTGCAGGAAGTTCGAGGCATAGTCGAGATCGTTGCGCGGATAAACGAAAGGCTGGCCGATCGAGTATTTGTAGGCCATGGCGGCGATCGTCGGCACCTTGGCGATCAAACGGTGCGTGACGACCATCCGCGCGTGCGGATCGTCGACGTCGAGGTCCTCGTAATAGAAGGCGGACAGGGCGCCGATCACGCCGATCATCACCGCCATCGGATGGGAGTCGCGACGAAAGCCACGGAACAGGTAGCTGATCTGCTCGTGCACCATCGTGTGGTAGGTGATGTCGTGCACGAACTTGGCGAGCTGCTCGCGGGTCGGCAGCTCGCCGTTCAGCAAAAGATAGCAGACCTCGAGATACGAGCAGCGTTCGGCCAGCTCCTCGATTCGGTAGCCGCGGTGGAGCAGGATCCCCTGGTCGCCGTCGATGTAGGTGATCTTCGATTCGCAGCTCGCGGTCGAGGTGTAGCCCGGATCGTAAGTGAACACGCCGGTGGCGCCGTAGAGCTTGCGCACGTCGAGAACCGGCGGGCCCATGGTGCCGGGCAGAACGGGCAGCTCGACCGTTCGGCCGTCGGGCATCGTGACGCGAGCGGTCGCGGGGCTCGTGGCCTGGCTCATCGGCTGTCCTCCTCGACGGGCCCGCCGTTCGCACCTGCAGCAACGGGGGCCGCCGGACCCTAGCAGCCGGTCCCGGCAGCTTCAATTCGAGGCGGGCAGGACCGGGTTGCGACCCTCCGCAGCATCGCCGAGCCGGCCCAAGACCTCCTCGCGCCCCAGCACCACCATGACCTCGAACAGGCCGGGCGAGACGGTCGAGCCGGTGAGGGCCACCCGGAGCGCCTGGGCGAGGCGCGCGAACGCGAGCCCGCGGCCCTCGGCGAAGCCGCGGCAGGCCGCCTCGAGCGCCGCCTCCTCCCAGGGCTCGTGCGCCGCGAGGATCGGCGCGAGCGCGGCGAGGGCGGCGCGGCCGGCGGGGTCGAGGCGAGCCGCGGCCTCGGTGGCGAGCGGCAGGGGCCGCGGCCGCAGATAGAAGGCCGCACCCCGCGCGAGCTCGACCAGGGTTCGGGCCCGGGCCTTGAGGCCGGCCATGCCGGCCAGCAGACGCCGCGCCCCCTCGCCTTCGACGGTGAGCCCCTCCTTGGCGAGGAACGGGCGCACGAGCTCGATCAACTCGGCGTCGCTCCGCAGGCGCAGGAAGTGGGCGTTGACGCTCAAGAGCTTGGCCATGTCGAAGCGGGCCGGCGAGCGGCCGACACCGGAAAGGTCGAAGAGCGCGATCGCCTCGGCGTCGGTCAACAGCTCCTTGTCGCCGTGCGACCAGCCGAGCCGCAGCAGGTAGCACCGCATCGCCTCGGGCAAGAAGCCCATCTCGCGATACTCGGTGACCGAGAGGGCACCGTGCCGCTTCGACAGCTTGGCACCGTCCGGGCCGTGGATCAGCGGGATGTGGGCGAAGGCCGGACAGGGGGCACCGATCGCGTCGTAGAGCTGCTTCTGGCGGAAGGTGTTGGTCAGATGGTCGTGGCCGCGGATCACGTGGGTGATCCCCATGTCGATGTCGTCGACCACGACCGAGAGCATGTAAGTGGGCGTACCGTCGGAACGCAGCAGCACCATGTCGTCGAGCTGCTCGTTGGCCACCCGGATGGTCCCCTGGACGAGGTCCTCGATCACCGTCTCGCCCTCGAGCGGCGCCTTGAGGCGGATCACCGGCGGGACACCCGGCGGCGCCTCGGCCGGGTCGCGGTCGCGCCAGCGGCCGTCGTAACGCATCGGCCGGCCCTCGGCGCGGGCCTTCGCGCGCATCGCCTCAAGCTCCTCGGGCGTGGCCCAGCACCGGTAGGCCTTGCCCTCGGCCAACAGCCGCAGCGCCACTTCACGGTGCCGGTCGAAGCGGGTCGACTGGAAGACCGGCGGCTCGTCCGGGTCGAGACCGAGCCAATGCAGACCGTCGAGGATCGCCCGGATCGCCTCTTCGGTCGAGCGCGCCCGGTCGGTGTCCTCGATGCGCAGGAGATAACGGCCACCATGGTGGCGAGCGAACAGCCAATTGAACAGCGCGGTCCGCGCGCCGCCGATGTGCAGATAGCCCGTGGGCGAGGGCGCGAAGCGGACGACTACACTCATGGTTGAATTTCCCGCCGGCTCGGGGGAGACTGGCCGAGCCGGCCTCTAGCACGCTCCGGGCGCAACATGCACGCCGCGGCGAGTCCGCCTCTCGCTCCCCCTTCCGCCGCGGGCGCTCCGGGCCGCCGGATCCTCGGCCTCACGGGCGCGCTCGGCCGGGCCCTCGCGGCCGAATCGGACCGCTGGCCGTTGTGGCTGCCGGTGGCCCTCGCCGCTGGCATCCTCCTTCATTTCGGCCGGTCCGCGCCACTTCCCGCCGCCGCCCTCTGGGCGGTCGCGCTCGCGGGCCTGCTCGCCGGGACGGCCGCGGCCGTGCTCCGGCACAGCCGGCCCCTGCTGGCTCTGCCCCTCGCCGGGCTCGCCGCCGCGGCCACGGGGCTCCTCGCCGCGGCGCTGCGGCTCGCCACGGTCGAGGCCCCGGTTCTGCCGCGCGCCGGCGTCTGGACGGTCGAGGGACGGATCGCCGAGCTCGAGCCGCGCGAGCCGGGCGTGCGCCTCGTCCTCGACCGGCTGGCGGTCGAGGGGCTCGCGCCGGCGGCCACGCCCGAACGGGTCCGGCTCACCCTTCGACACGGCGCCGAGCCGCTCGAGGTCGGCCAGCGGATCCGTCTCAAGGCCGTGCTGCAACCACCCCGCGGGCCGGTCGTGCCGGGCGGCTTCGACCACGCTCGCCACGCCTGGTTCGAGCGACTGGGTGGCGTGGGCTGGGCGCTCGGCCGGCCCACGTTGCTCGAAGCCCCTCCCGCAGGCGGCCTCGCCCTCGCCCTGGCCCGCTTGCGCGCGCGGCTCGCCGAGCGCTTCGTCGAGGCCCTGCACGGCCCCACGGGTGCGGTGGCTGCCGCCCTCGTGACCGGCGTGCGCGCCGGGATCGACGATGCCACCTGGCAGGACTTCCAACGTTCCGGCCTCGCCCATCTCCTGGCGATCTCCGGGCTGCACATGTCGCTCGTAGCCGGCACCGTACTGCTCGTCGGGCGCTGGTTCTTCGCCCTCGTCCCGCCGATCGCCGAGCGGGTGCCGGCGCGCAAGCCGGCGGCCGTCCTGGCCCTCTCGGCGGCCTTTTTCTACCTGCTGATCTCGGGTGCCACCGTGCCGACCCAGCGGGCCTTCCTCATGGTCGCCGTGGCCCTGCTCGCCATCCTGGTCGACCGCGAGCCGTTGTCGATGCGGCTTGTCGCCTGGGCCGCCACGGTCGTGCTGCTGCTCAGGCCGGAGGCGGTCACGGGTCCCTCCTTCCAGCTCTCCTTCGCCGCGGTGCTGGCGCTGATCGCGGTCTGGGAGCAGCTCGGCCGCAAGCTGAGCGAGGGCACCCCGAACGGACTCGTTCGGCTCGCCCGCTACCCCTTGGGCGTGGCCGCCACGACGCTGGTCGCGAGCCTCGCCACGATGCCGCTCACCGCCTTCCATTTCCAGACCGTGGCCGGCTGGGGCGCGGCGTCCAACCTCCTCGCGGTGCCGCTCACGACCTTCTGGATCATGCCCGCGGGTCTCGCGGCCCTCCTCCTCGTGCCCTTCGGGCTCGAGGAGCCGGCGGTGCGAGCGATGGGGGCGGGGATCGAGCTCCTTCTCGCGATCGCGCACGGCGCGGCTCGCCTGCCCGGCGCGGCGATCGCCGTGCCGCTGTGGCCGGTCTCGGCACTCGCGGTCCTCTGGGCGGGGGGCCTCTGGCTCGCGCTCTGGCGACGGCCCTGGCGCTGGCTCGGCCTCCTCGCGCTCCTGCCGGCCGCCTTCCTCGTCGCCCGGGAGCCGCCGCCCGACGTCGTGGTCACGCCGTGGCTCGCACAGCTCGGCCTGACCGGACCCGCGGGTGCGCGGATCCTCGCCTTCGAACGGGACGAGCTGGTCGAGGAGGCGCTCGCCCGAACGCTCGGCGGGCGGGCGCCGGAGGGTGCCGGCGGGGACCTCCGCTGCGACCGCGCGGGTTGCGTCCTCGAACGCAACGGCACGCGGCTGACGCTCGCCCGCCGGCTCGACGCGCTGCTCGAAGCCTGCCGCGAGCCCGGCCTCGTGATCGCCCGCCTCGGCCCCGAGCGCTGCCCGACCGGGCCGGCCGAGCTCGTCGGCCCGCGGGCGCTCGCGGCGAGCGGCGGCATGGTGCTCCGGGTCGAGCCGGACGGGACGATCCGGCGACGGACCGTCGCCGAGACGCGAGGCGCTTGGCCGTGGGTGCGACCGGTCGGCGGCGGGAACCGCGCGGGACGTTGAGGATTTATCAACTTTTCGGGTATATGTTGCCGCTGGTTCAACTCGGGATGGTAAGCCGTGTCGGTCCGCCCCGCCCTGCCGCAGTCGGCCGCCGCCCCGTCCGCGGCTTTGGCCCTCCTCCTCGCCCTGGGCACGGTCGCCCTGGCCGATGGCGGGCGCGAGCGCGGCGCCGAGGAGCCCCCCGCCGCGCTGCCCGAGCCGGCCGAGCCCACGCGGCTTTCAGCCGAAGCCGGGGCGGGCGAGGCCGCGGGGGCCGGAGGCGGCCAGCTCGGTCCGGTCGAGCGGCTGCGGATCCGGTTGCTCGGCGGCAATCCGATCTTCGCCCTCGACTGGCTCGCGCGCGGCAGCGAGCCGGAGCCCGGCCGACCGCCGCCCCGGCTGCCCCTGCCGTGAGCCCGACCGCTCCCGCCCGGCGCGGACTGACGCTGCTCGAGCTCCTGCTCGTGCTGCGCCGGCGCGTCGGGCTCGTCGCCACGATCCTGCTGGTCGGCTGCGGGACGAGCCTCGGCGTCACGAGCCTCGTTCCGAAGATCTACGTCGCCCGCACGCTGGTCTTGTTCGACCCCGATCGCGGCCGGCCGGGTGAAGCGGCCGGGCTCGCCCCCGGCGGGGTCGACAGCGCGCTGGTGGACAGCCAGGCCAAGATCCTGGCCTCCCGTTCTTTGGCGCGCGAGATCGTGCTCAATCTCGGGATGATGGAAGATCCGGAGCTTCGCGCGCCTCTGCCGTCGCCGGACCGCCTGCTCGGCACGATCTGGCAGCGCCTCGCCGGTGCGCCCGAGGCCGGTGCGGACACCGACTCGGCGGAGCAGCCGGCCGACGATCCGACCGCCGAGCTGGTCGACCGGTTCCTCGAACGCCTGACGGTCGCCCGCGAGGGCCGCACCTACGTCATCGCGGTGAGCTTCAAGGCGACCGATCCGGAGAAGGCGGCGCGGATCGCCAACGCCGTGGCCGAGCATTATTTGTTGGGGCAGCTCGCGAGCAAGCTCGAGAGCGCGCAGCGGGCGGCGGCTTGGCTCGGCGAGCGGCTGGCCGCCGCCAAGGCCCAGCACGAGGCGGATCTGGCGGCGCTCGCGGCCTTCCGCGAGCGCGCCGCGGCGGCCGGGCCCGAACGCAGCGGCCGGGACGGCGAGCGGCTCGTCCAACTCGAGCGCGAGCTCGTGGCGGCCGGCATCGAGCGGGCCGCCAAAGAAGCGCGCATCGCCCGGCTCAAGGAGCAGATCCGCCGTGGCGAGCCGATCGCTCCGGTCGAGGATCTCGCCTCTTCGACGCTCCTGCAGAACCTCAACGCGCTCAAGGCACAAAGCCTGCGGCGCGAGGCCGAGCTCAAGGCCGAATACGGCGACCGGCATCCCAAGATCGTCGACGCCCGGCGCGAAGTGGCCGAGCTGCAGGCTCGGATCGAGGCCGAGCAGGCGGCGCTGCTGCGCGAGCAAGAGGGACTCGTGCTGGTCGCACGAGCCAAGGAGCAGGCGCTCCAGCGCGAGCTCGACCGGGTCAAGGCCCGCGCGGCCGAGCAAGAGCGAGCCGAGCAGGAGCTCGAGACCCTCCAACAGCGAGCCGAGATCAGCCGCCGGCTTTACGAGTCCTATCTCGGCCAGGTGGAGCGCAGTGCCCAGGGCGAGGCGGCGCAGCGGCCGGATGCGCGGATCATCTCCGAGGCGGTCCCACCTTCCGCGCCGGCCTTTCCGAGACCCCGTCTCGTCCTTTCGGTAGCCCTCACCGTCTCGACGATCGTGGCCCTGGTCGCGGTCTACCTCGCCGAGCTCGCCGAGAAGGGCTTCCGCACGGCCGAGGATCTGCGGGAGGGGCTGGGTCTCGCCCCGCTCGCGGTGCTGCCGCAACTGCCGAGGCGCGGTGCGCAAGGGCCCGAAGCGCACATCGTCGAGCGGCCCGCCGGTCGGTTCGCCGAAGGGCTCCGCGCCGTCCTGCCGAACCTGCTCGGCTCGTCGAGCGGCGGCCCCGGCCGGGTGGTGCTGGTGACCTCCTGCCTGCCGGGCGAAGGCAAGACCACGCTCGCCATGTGTCTCGGTCGGCTCGCAGCGGCCGAGGGCCTGAGGACGCTGTTGATCGATGCCGATCTCCGCCGGCCGCGGGTTCGGGAGCTGCTCGGCGCCGCGCCGCGCCCCGGCCTGGTCGAGCTCCTCCGCGGCGAGTGCACGCTCGAACAGGTCCTCGCGCTCGACGCGGCGACCGGCCTCGTCGTCCTGCCCGGCAGCCCGCGGCTCGCCCAGCCGACCCGGCTTTTGGGGCCGGACGGGCTCGGCCGGCTGCTCGACGCCTGTCGGCGGCGATTCGACCTCGTGCTGGTCGACACCGCACCCTTGCGCGCCGTGGCCGATGCCCGGCTGGTCGCGCCCCTGGTCGACCGGGCCCTCCTCGTCGTGCGCTGGGGTACCACGGCCCGCGACCTCGCCGCCGCAGCGCTGGCCGACGCCCCGGAGCTCGAGGGCAAACTCGTTGGTGCGGTGCTGAACCGGGTCGACCTGCGCAAAGCGGCGCTCTGGGAGCGCCCCGGTAGCCGCGCGGCCCGGCTCGCCCTCGCCGGCTATTACGCCGATTGACCGGCGGCCCGCGGAACGCGCCATGCGCGCGTCGGGGCGCCGGGCCGCGACCGTTCGCGGCGAACGACGCGCCGTTGGGCCGACGCGGGCCCCGCCCCCGGTCGGGTCACCGCTCGTAGCCGTGGCCGAGGTGCGCAACCTGGAGGAGAGACTTCGGGTGCTGCCGCCCGAGGTCGAGACGGACTCGGCGTCGACGGGGCACGCCGAGGGGCCCGTCTCCGCCCGGGCCCGCCGACGGCTCCGCGATCTCGGGGCTGCCGGTTCCTCGCCCTCGCTCACCGGCTCGCGCCGGAGCAACCCTTGCCGGCCACGCACGAACGCTCGATCGGCACACGGCGCTTCTTCGGAGCACCGCCGAGCCCTCGGCCTCGCTCCGCAGCAGCCCGCGGTGGGCGGCGCTTCGGCCAGGGCCGATCCCGCCCTCGCCGCGCTCGCCGCGCTGCGCGACCGGCGACCGCTGGCGGCTGGAGGGCCGCGGTCGCGGGCTCCTCGGCGGCCGGCGGCGGTTCGAGCGCCGCTCCGGAGCCTGCCGCCGAGTCCGTTCGGCGCGGCCGGGCACGCGCCCCGGTCGGCGAAAGTCGGGCCCGCGCCGAGCCCCGGGTTCGGCACGAGTTCCTCCCCGGCCGGGCCTCGCCCACGACGGCCCGGACTTGACCGGCGCGTTCGATGCCGCCGTGGTGGCGCTGGAACGGCTGGGCCAGCGGCTCGGCCGCCTGCTCGAGGAGGACTCCGCCTTGACCACCACCCCGCCCTTCCGCACCGCGCTCGTGACCGGGGCCTCGCGCGGGATCGGTGCGGCGATCGTCCGCGCCCTGCGCGCCGAAGGGCTCGAGGTCTGGGCGGTCGCCCGCTCGGCCCAGCGGCTCGAGGCGCTCGCCGCCGAGACCGGCTGCCGGGCCCTGCCGCTCGACGTCACCGACACGGCAGCACTCGAGGCGGCCTTGGAGCCGCTCGCGATCGACGTGGCGGTGGTCAACGCGGGCGGGGTGAGTGCGGTCAAGCCGCTGCACGAGATGGGCCGGCACGAGCTCGACTCGATGCTCGATCTCAACGTCAAGGCGGCGTTCCACACGGTCCGCCTGGTCCTACCGGGGATGGTCGCCCGCCGCTTCGGCCACCTCTTCCTCGTGAGCTCGATCGCGGCTCACCACGCCTATCCGGCGATGGCCGCCTACACCGCCGGCAAGGCCGCGATCTCGATGCTCGCCCTGAACCTCCGCCTCGACCTGGTCGGCACCGGCATCCGCGTGACCGAGCTCGCCCCCGGCCGGGTCGAGACCGACATCTATCTCGAAGCCATGGGCGGCGACCGGGCGGCGGTCCGCGAACGGCTCTACGAGGGCTTCCGCTCGATCCAGCCCGAGGAGGTGGCCCGCGTGCTCGTCGAGGCGCTGCGCTTGCCGGCGCACCTCGATCTCGCGCGCATCGACATCGTGCCGACCGACCAGGCGTTCGGTGGGGTGGTCCTCGCCCACTTGGACCGTGCGGAGGCTCAGGGCCGCGAATCGAGCCAGCGATAATAGGGCAGCGCGAGCCGGCCGAGGACGGCGGCGAGCCCGGCCAGGGGGATCGGCTTCGGCCGCTCGAGCGGCAGCGGCAGCGCCCGCTCGTCCCCGCCCAGAAGCAGGGCCGCGAGATGCGGGCCGAGTGCGGTGGCGAGCGCCACGCCGCGGCCGTTGCAGCCGATCCAGGCGTAAAGCTCCGGGCCGAGCGCCAAGAGATGCGGGTGGCGGTCGGGCGTGAGCGCGATGCTGCCGGTCCAGGCGAAGTCGAAGCGCAAGCCCGCGAGCGGCGGGAAGGCTTCGGCGAGGAAGCGGGCGACCCTCCGCTCGAGCCGCGCACGTTCGGCGAACGGCAAAGCGAGGGCACCACCGGAGACCAGCCTCCCCTCGCTCGTCCAGCGCAGGAAGCGGAGATCGGCCCGCGTGTCCGAGACCGCCTCGCCGCCCGGCACGACCGACCGGCGGACGTTCTCGCCCAAGGGTTCGCTCGCGAGCATCCAGGGCCGAAAGGGCACGAAGGTGCGGGCGAGCCTCCCGGTCGGCGGTCCGGAATAGGCGGCGGTCGCGAGCAACACGCGGCGGACCTTGACGCTGCCCGCGGGTGTCGTGAGCCGCCAGCTCGTGCCGCGCCGCTCGAGCCCGGTCACGGGCGAGCGGGCGAACAGGCGCACACCGCGGGCCACGACCGCGCGGGCGAGGCCGCGGGCGAAGGCGAGCGGGTTCAGATGCCCGCCGGTGCGCGCCGCCCAGCCGCCGTACCAGGCCTCGCTTCCGAGCCGCTCGGCGAGCCGCCGCGGCTCCAGGAGTTCGACCTCGGCACCGCGCCGTGCCCATTGCTCGAAGCGCTTGCGGCTCACCCGTTCGAACCGCTCGGGGCTGTGGGCGGGCTGGATCCAGCCGGCCTGCACCGCCTCGCAATCGATCCCGAGGCGGCGGATCAGCGCGAAGGTGAAGGCCGCCGAATCGCGCACGAGCACCACGACGCGCTCGCCCCGCTCTGGCCCGAGCCGGGCCACGAGATCGTCCGGGTCGGGGCGGGTGAGCGTCGGGATGACCTGCCCGTTGTTGCGGCCGGAGGCCCCGAAGCCGGGCTCCTCGGCCTCGAGGACGATGGTGCCGGGGCCGGGCGCGGCCTCGGCCAAGTGGAGTGCGGTCGAGAGGCCGGTGAAGCCGGCGCCGACGATCGCGACCTCGGCCTCGACGGGCCCGCGCAGGACCGGCAGCACGGGGGCCGGCGGTGCCGTCGCGGCCCAGAGCGATCCCACGAGGCCGGAAGCGGCGGGCGAGCGGTCGGCCACGGCTCAAAAGCCCGTGACGAGCGCCTTCGACAGCGCGGAGGCCCGTGCCGGGAAGGCGAGGAGGAAGGCCAGGCTCACGACCCTTTCCGCCGCGAGACGAACGGTGCGGTGGCGACCAGGCACGGCACGCCCGCGCCAGCCGGATCGGTGCGGAGGTCGAACGAGAAGCGAGGGTCGACATCCGGTTCGGCGTCGCGGCGGATCGAGCAGGGCCAACAGTATGCGGGTCGGCAAGGGCGTTCACCCCGCCGGCGCCGGTCGGAACAGGACCGCCAACCCCGCGGCGGCAGCGGCCGGCACGAGGACCGCCCCGCCCTCTCCGTCGATCGGCCTGATCCCGGCCGCCTCGATGCAGGCGCGCGCCCGCCCCGGGTCCTCGACCGCGAAGGCCAGCGCGGCGAGGCCGGGCTCGTCCGGATCGAGGCCGTCGACCGCACCGGAGAGCCGCTCGTGGAGCGCCTCGGGGGTGTGGAAGCTGATCGTGGCGGTGCCCGTGCGGATTTCGAGCGTCGCCCCGCAGCGCTGCACGCGCTCGCCGAACAGCCGGCGCCAGGGGCCGACCAGGGCGTCGAGATCGCGGGCCCAGCCCAGCACCTCGGCGAGCGCGCGGGCGCCGTTCGGCTGGTCCAGATAGTCGGGCCGCCAAACGAGCTCCCGGGTGTGGTGCCGGCAGAGGAAGCACCAGGCGCCGGGCAGGGCATCCTCGCGCATCCGGGCGACCGTGAAGCGGGCATCGCATGGGCCGTCGGCGAGCTCGACCGCGCGGGCGAAATCGACCGCACCCCCCTCGCCCAGCCCGGCGGCCGCGAGCTCGGCCGCCGCGGCGTGGGCGTCGGCGGTCGCGAAGGCCAAGCCGTGCAAGCCGGGTCTCCGGGCGAGCCGAGCGCGCTGGGCCGCGTTCGCCGGGGTCGGGGCGACGATGCCCAGGAGCTCGACGTAGGTCCGCCGGTCGGGCAGCACGACGGTCGCATTGGCAGTCCCCATGTGGGTCGAGTGGTAGCCCCGCGGCGTCGGGCGGAAACCGAGCGCGCGGAAGCGCTGCTCGGCCGCGTCGAGGTCGCTGGCCAGGATCACCGCGTGATCGAGGTGGCCCACGTTGCGCATCGTCGCGTTCCTTTCAGGCATCGTGCGCCGGCGCCGAGTCCGCGCGCGGTGTCCGCAGCCGCGCGGCGACCGCATGCCGGTCGATCTCGGCCGGGCCGGTCGCCGCCGGAGCGTCCACGACGGTCGCGACCTCGGCGCGGGTGATCGTAGGCCGGACCGTCGGCGAGGCAATGCCGACGCGGCGCGGCCGCATCGGCGGCCCGATTTTCCTCGAGCGAGAGCCTTTGCTCCCGCGCTCGTCCCTTCTCGTTCCGAGGAACCGAGGCGCGCGCGGCCCGTTCGCTGCGCCCCGGGCGAAGTGCGCTGGACGCCCGGGGCTTGCCTCGGCCGGCGGGCGGTCGGACAAGCGGCCCGTCCTTCGCGAGGCCCGTCCATGCCGCTCCTGCCCGCCACCTGCCGCCCGGAGACCGCTGCCCTCGCCCTCAATCCGCGGGTGCGCGCGAGCGCGAGCCCCGCCGCCCGTGCGGTCCTCGACGAGGCCGTGTTCCAGGCGGCGCGCACGGCGATCCGCAGCTGGCCGGGCTACGCGCCCACCCCGCTCCGCTCCCTCGACGGGCTCGCCCGGGCCGCCGGGCTCGGCGCCATCTTTCTCAAAGACGAGTCCGGACGCTTCGGGCTCGGCAGCTTCAAGGCACTCGGCGGCGGCTACGCCGTAGCGCACGCGGTCGAACGGCGCGGGCCCGGGATCACCGTGACCTGTGCCACCGACGGCAATCACGGCCGGGCGGTCGCCTGGGGTGCGGCGCGCGCCGGCTGTGGCTGCGTCATTTTCGTCCACGAGGGCGTGAGCCCGGGCCGCCGCCGGGCGATCGAGGCCTTCGGCGCCGAGGTCCGGGTGGTGCCCGGGACCTACGACGATGCGGTCCGGCGCTCGGCCGAGGTGGCGACGGCCGAGGGCTGGGTGCTGGTCTCGGACACCTCCTGGGAAGGCTACGAAGCGATCCCGCGCGACGTCATGCAAGGCTATGCGGTCATGGCCGAGGAGGCGCTCGACCAGCTCGCCGACGCCCCACCACCGACGCACGTCTTCCTGCAGGGCGGCGTGGGCGGGCTCGCCGCGGCGGTCGCCGCCCGGCTCGACCGGCGCTTCGGCCCCGGCCGGCCGCGGATCGTCGTGGTCGAGCCCGACCGCGCGGCCTGCCTCTTGGAATCCTGCCGTGCCGGCCGGCCGGTCGCGGTCGAGGGCGATCTCGCCACGGTGATGGCCGGGCTCGCCTGCGGCGAGCCGTCACTCCTCGCCTGGCGCGTGCTCGACGAGCTGGCCCACGCGTTCCTCGCGATCCCCGACCACGCCGCGGTCGCCGTGATGCGGCTCCTGGCCGAAGGTGTGGGCGGCGACCCGCCGCTCGTGATCGGGGAGTCGGGTGTGGCGGGGCTCGCGGGCGCGCTCGCCGCCGCCGGCTGCCGGGCGCTCGCCGAGCCCTTGGGCCTCGGCCCGCAAAGCCGGGTGCTCGTGATCGGCACGGAAGGTGCAACGGATCCGGAGCTCTGGCGCGCGATCGTCGGGCGGACGCCCGAGGAGGTCGTCGCGCGCCGAGGAGACCAGGGATGAGCCGCAGTGTGATCGTCGCCGCCGCGCAACTCGGGCCGATCGCCCGCAACGACACGCGCGAGCAGGTGGTGCGCCGGCTGATCGCGCTCCTGCGCGAGGCACACGGGCGCGGCGCCCGGCTCGTGGTGTTCCCCGAACTCGCGCTCACCACCTTCTTCCCGCGCTGGTGGTTCACCGACCCGGCCGAGCTCGACGCGTTCTTCGAGACCGAGATGCCGAGCCCCGCGACCCGGCCGCTGTTCGAGGCGGCGGCCGAACTCGGCTGCGGCTTCCATCTGGGCTATGCCGAGCGCACACCCGAAGGCCGCCGCTTCAACACGGCGATCCTCGTCGACCCGGCCGGCCGGATCGTCCTCAAATACCGCAAGGTCCATCTGCCCGGGCACCGCGAGCACGAGCCCTGGCGGCCGTTCCAGCACCTCGAGAAGCGCTACTTCGAGCCGGGTGATCTGGGCTTTCCGACCGTCGAGGCGATGGGCGGCCGGATGGGCATCTTGATCTGCAACGACCGGCGCTGGCCCGAGGCTTGGCGGGTGCTCGGCCTGGCCGGCGTCGAGCTCGTCATGGTCGGCTACAACACCCCGCAGCACTACCCGCCCGTGCCGCAGCAGGATCATCTGCAGAACTTCCACAACCATCTCGTGCTGCAGGCGGGTGCTTACCAGAACGGCACCTGGGTCGTGGCGACCGCCAAGTGCGGGGTCGAGGAGGGCTGCCTGTTGATCGGCCAGAGCTGCATCGTGGCCCCGACGGGCGAGATCGTCGCCATGTGCAGCACACTCGACGACGAGGTGGCAGTGGCACGGGCCGACCTCGACCGCTGCCAGGAGATCAAGGAGCACATCTTCAACTTCGCACTCCACCGCCGGCCGGAATGCTACGGACCGATCTGCGCGAAGGGGTGAGCGGGCTCGAGCCGCCGGCCCCGAAGCAGGCCCGAGCGCCCGCTTCGCCACGGCTGCAGCGCGCGCGAGGGCTCCTCAAGCTCGAGGTCGGGCTGCGCCAGGGCGCGAGCGCGCTCCTCGTCCACCGCGAGAGCGGCTGTACCAAGGCGCGCTTTCCCCGCGTCGCCGACCGGCGGCCGTTCGAGGCCGTGCTGATCAACACCGCGGGCGGCATCGCCGCGGGCGATCGGATCGAGCAGTGGCTGCGGGTGCGTGCGGGTGCCGGCCTGCTCGCCTCGGGCCAGGCGGCCGAGAAGGTCTACCGCTCCCTCGGCTCCGAGGCGTGCCTCGCGACCCAGCTTTCGGTCGCGGCAGGCGGGACGCTCTTCTGGCTGCCGCAGGAGACGATCTTGTTCGACGGCGGCCGGCTCGACCGCAGCCTCGAGGTCGAGCTCGCCGGTGACGCGCGGCTCCTCTTGGTCGAAGCGGTCGTGCTCGGACGCACCGCGCGCGGCGAGGAGGTCCGCGCGGGCCGCCTGCGCGATCGGCGCGTCGTCCGTCGCGACGGGTCGCTCCTCTTGGTCGATCCCCTGCGCCTCGAGGGCCCGATCGCCGAGCTCGCCCTTCGGCCGCCGCTCCTGGGCGGGGCGCGCGCCTTTGCGACGATCCTGGCCACGGGTCCCGGGGTCGACGCGGCGCTGCTCGAGGCGCTGCGTGGTCGGCTCGCCGAGGCCGCGGGTCGCGCCGCGGCCGGGCTGCGCGGTGCGGTCCTGCTGGCGCGGCTGCTCGCACCCGACGGCTTCGCGCTGCGGCGGGCGGTCGGGGCGGCCCTGGGCGTGCTGTTGCCCGCCTTCGGCTGCGCGGGCGAGCTGCCGCGCGTCTGGCGCTGCTGAACCCGGCTCAGCCGCGTCGGGCGGCCTCGTACTCGGCACGCGTCGCGTCGTCGGGCGGGTAGAGCCCGGGCGGCGGCCGGCCGCGCGCGACCTCCGCGATCACCCAGCGCTCGAAGGCGTCCTGCTCGCGCGCGGCGGCGAGCAGCTCGGGGGCGATTGCCGCCGGAAGGACGATCGCACCGTCCGCGTCGGCCAGGACGAGATCGCCCGGCAGCACCGCCGTCCCGCCGACCCCGACCGGCATGCCGTAGCCCGCGAAGAACAGGCTCACGAAGGCCGGCGGCGGGGCGACCCCGGCGCACCAGAGGGGAAAGCCCACCCGCTCGAGCCCGACCCGGTCGCGCATCACCCCATCGGTGACCGCGCCCGCGAGACCCCGGATCCGCGCCCGGTCGGCCAGGATGTCGCCCAAGACGCCGCCGTCGCGGTCGCCCTGCGTCTCGATCACGAGGACCGAGCCGGGTGGTGCGGCCTCGATCGCTTCCACGAGCCCGCCCGGCCGGCCGATCGCTTCGGCCATGGGCAGGTCCTCGCGTCCGGGCAGGCAGCGGAGCGTGAAGGCCGGGCCGGCGATCCGCTGGTCCGACCGCAGCGGTGCGCCGCCTCGGATCCGGTGGCGGCGGATCCCGCGCTTCACGAGCTGGGTCGAAAGCGTGGCCGTGCCGATCCGGGCGAGCTCGTCGAGGGCAGCGCGGTCGAGGGTCATGGCGGCCTCCCTGCCTGTTTTTCGATCACGATGTGCCCTGCGCTCGGGCAGCCGCCCCGAAGCTCGTGCGTCCGTCCGCGATCCGGGGGCTGGCCGCGATTTTGCACCGTGCTATCCGGCTCGACGGGGGCCGCGTGCGAGGGGGGACCTCGGAGGGGGTATGCAGTTGAGCCCACGCGAGAAGGACAAGCTGTTGATCGCGCTCGCTGCCATGGTGGCGCGGCGGCGCCTCGAGCGGGGCGTGAAGCTCAACTACCCCGAGGCCGTCGCGCTGATCACCGACACGGTCCTCGAAGGCGCGCGCGACGGCAAGTCGGTGGCCGAGCTCATGCAGGCCGGTGCGGAAGTGCTGAGCCGCGAGCAGGTGATGGAAGGGGTGGCCGAGATGATCCCCGAGGTCCAGGTCGAGGCGACCTTCCCGGACGGTACCAAGCTCGTCACCGTCCACCGGCCGATCCGCTGAGGAGGCGCGCCTTGATCCCGGGCGAGATCCGCACCCAGGACGGCGAGCTCGAGCTCAACGCCGGCCGGCCGACCGTCACCCTCGAGGTCGCCAACACGGGCGACCGTCCCGTCCAGGTCGGCTCGCACTACCATTTCTTCGAGGTCAACGCGGCCCTCGCCTTCGATCGCGAGAAGGCCCGCGGCATGCGGCTCGACATCCCGGCGGGCACGGCCGTGCGCTTCGAGCCGGGCCAGCGCCGCGAGGTCCGGCTCGTGGCCTACGCCGGCGATCGGCGGGTGTACGGCTTCAAGCAGAAGATCATGGGTCCCCTCGACCCGCCGGAGGCGTGAACCCATGCCCTACAGGATCGGCCGCGACGCTTACGCCGCGATGTTCGGCCCGACCGTGGGCGACAAGATCCGCTTGGCCGACACCGAGCTCTGGATCGAGGTCGAGCGCGACCACACGATCCCGGGCGAGGAGGTCAAGTTCGGCGGCGGCAAGGTGATCCGCGACGGCATGGGGCAGAGCCAGCGCGGGCGGAGCGAAGGTGCCGTCGACACGGTCATCACCAACGCCGTGATCCTCGACCATTGGGGTGTGGTGAAGGCCGATGTCGGGATCAAGGACGGGCGGATCGTCGGCATCGGCAAGGCCGGCAACCCGGACGTCCAGCCGGGTGTGGACATCGTGATCGGCCCCGGCACCGAGGCGATCGCCGGCGAAGGGCGGATCCTCACCGCGGGCGGGATCGACGCGCACATCCACTTCATCTGTCCGCAGATTTGCGAGGAGGCGCTGCATTCGGGCCTCACCACGCTCTTCGGCGGCGGCACCGGGCCGGCGGCCGGCACCACCGCCACCACCTGCACGCCCGACCCCCTGGCACATCGGCCGGATGTTCCAGGCGCTCGAGGCCTTCCCGCTGAATTTCGGCCTGTTGGGGAAAGGCAATGCGAGCCTGCCGCTCGGGCTCGTCGAGCAGATCGAGGGCGGGGCCTGCGGCCTCAAGCTGCACGAGGATTGGGGTACCACCCCGGCGGCGATCGACTGCTGCCTCGATGTCGCCGAACGCTACGACGTGCAGGTCGCGATCCACACCGACACCTTGAACGAGTCGGGCTTCGTCGAAAACACCATCGCCGCCTTCAAGGGCCGCACGATCCACGCCTTCCACACCGAGGGTGCCGGCGGAGGCCACGCGCCCGACATCATCAAGGTCTGCGGGCTCGGCAACGTCCTCCCTTCCTCGACCAACCCGACCCGGCCCTACACCGTCAACACGGTGGACGAGCATCTCGACATGCTCATGGTCTGCCATCACCTCGATCCCTCGATCCCCGAGGACGTGGCCTTCGCCGAGAGCCGGATCCGCAAGGAGACGATCGCCGCGGAGGACATCCTCCACGATCTCGGCGCCATCTCGATGATGTCCTCGGACAGCCAGGCCATGGGCCGGGTGGGCGAGGTGATCGTCCGGACCTGGCAGACCGCGCACAAGATGAAGGTCCAGCGCGGCAGGCTGCCCGAGGAGACCGGCGACAACGACAATCTGCGCTGCCGCCGCTACCTCGCCAAATACACGATCAACCCGGCGATCGCGCAGGGTGTCGCGCATCTCGTGGGATCGGTCGAGGTCGGCAAGCTCGCCGACCTCGTGGTCTGGCAGCCGGCCTTCTTCGGCGTGAAGCCGGAGATGGTCATCAAGGCGGGGGTGATCGTGGCGGCCCCGATGGGCGATCCGAACGCCTCGATCCCGACCCCGCAACCCGTGCACATGCGGCCGATGTTCGGCGCCTTCGGCCGGGCCTGCGAGCAGGTGGCGGTGCATTTCGTGAGCGCCGCCGCCCTGGCCGGAGGGACCGGCCGACGCTGGGGGCTCGCCCGGCCGCTCGAGGCGGTGCGCAACACCCGGACCATCTCCAAGCGCTCGATGATCTTGAACGATGCCACGCCGGTGATCGAGGTCGACCCCGAGACCTACGAGGTCCGCGCCGACGGGGTGCTCTTGACCTGCGAGCCGGCGGTGGTGCTGCCGATGGCGCAGCGTTATTTTCTCTTCTGACACCGGGGCGCGGAATGATCCGAGCGATCGAGGTCGAGGCGGAGGGAGAGGTGGCGGGCAGCGTCACGCTCGCCTACGACGATCGCCACCGGCGGCGGATGACGATCCGGACCGATGCCGGCGAGACGATCCTGCTCGATCTGCCCGAGGCACGGCACCTGCGGGACGGCGACCGACTCGTCCTCGAGGACGGCCGAAGGCTGCTCGTGCGCGCCGCCGCGGAGCCGGTGGTCGAGGTCGTGGCGGACGAGCCGCGTGCGCTCGCCCGCTTCGCCTGGCATCTCGGCAACCGCCACACCCCCGCGCAGATCCTCCCGGACCGGCTGCGGATCCGACCCGACCACGTGCTGGAGGCGATGCTCGAAGGGCTCGGCGCCCGGCTCGAGCCCAGGCGGGCGCCGTTCGACCCGGAGCACGGCGCCTACGGCTCGGGGCACGGACGAAGCGGGCACCACCACGATCATGGATGAGGCGGCGCTCTACCGGCTCGTGACCTGGCTCTCGCCGGGCTTTCCGGTGGGTGCCTTCTCCTACAGCCACGGGCTCGAACGGGCGGTCGAGGCGGGCCTGGTGCGCGACGAGCCGGGTCTCGTGGGCTGGCTCGCGGACCTGCTCGCCCACGGCACGCTCGGCCAGGACGCCCTCCTCCTCGCTCGCGCCCATGCCGCCGTCGAGGCGGGGGACGCCGCGGCGTTCGCCGAACTGCGTGCCCTCGCCGCGGCCCTTCCCGCGACCGGCGAGCTGTTGCTCGAGACCACCGCCCAAGGGACCGCCTTCGCCCGGACCTGCCTCCTCGCCTGGGCCGATACGGAAGGTCGCCTCGAGCGGCTCTTGGGCGAGCCGGACGCAGCGCCGCCGCTCGCCTATCCACTCGCCGTCGGTGCCGCCGCGGCCGCGCACGGCATCCCCCGCGCCGCGACGCTCTCGGCCTTCCTCCAGTCGGTCGTGGCGAACCTCGTCTCGGCCGCCGTCCGGCTGATCCCGCTCGGTCAGACCGCGGGCCAGCGCGCGCTCGCGGCGCTCGAACCCGCGGTCCGCGCCGCGGCCCGCCGGGCCGAGCGTGCCGACCTCGACGAGCTCGGCACCGCGAGCCTGGTGCTCGACTGGTGCTCTCTCTCGCACGAAACCCAATACACGAGGCTGTTCCGCTCGTGAGCCCGCACGGACCTTTGCGCGTCGGGATCGGCGGCCCGGTCGGCTCGGGCAAGACCGCGCTCTGCGAGGCCCTTTGCAAGGCCCTGCGTGACCGCTACGACATGGCGGTCGTCACCAACGACATCTACACCAAGGAAGATCAGCGGATCCTGACCGAGGCCGGGGCGCTGCCGGCCGAGCGGATCTTGGGGGTCGAGACGGGCGGCTGCCCGCACACCGCCATCCGCGAGGATGCCTCGATCAACCTCGCCGCCGTGGCCGAGATGCGCCGCCGCTTCCCGGGCCTCGAGCTCCTCTTGATCGAATCGGGCGGCGACAATCTGGCCGCGACCTTCAGCCCCGAGCTCGCCGACCTCACGATCTACGTGATCGACGTGGCCGAGGGCGAGAAGATCCCGAGGAAGGGCGGACCGGGCATCACTCGCTCCGACCTGCTCGTGATCAACAAGATCGACCTCGCCCCCCATGTGGGGGCGCGGCTCGAGGTGATGGCGGCGGACGCGCGGCGGATGCGCGGCGAGCGGCCGTTCGTGATGACCAACCTCAAAACGGGCGAGGGTGTCGCGGAGGTGGTGGCGTTCGTGATCCGCGCGGGCGGGCTGCCCGAGCGCGGCTGAGCCGCGACCGCGGACGGTTGCCGTCTCGTGGCCGAGCGCGTATGCGCGGGCGCGCTCGCCTCGGGGAGGGACCGAAGATGCCGCGCTTCGCCGCCAATCTCTCGATGATGTTCACGGACGTGCCGTTCCTCGAGCGGTTCGGCCGCGCCGCGGCGGCGGGCTTCGAGGCGGTCGAGTTCCTCTTTCCTTACGATCACCCGCCCGAGGCGATCGCCGCCGAACTCGACCGGCACGGGCTCACCCAGGCGCTCTTCAACCTGCCGCCGGGCGATTTCGCCAAGGGCGAGCGCGGGATCGCCTGCTTGCCCGGCCGCGAGGCGGAATTCCGCGAGGGTGTCGAAACCGCGCTGCGCTACGCCGCGGCGACCCGTTGTCGGACGCTCCATTGCATGGCGGGGCTGTTGCCCGAAGGCGCCGACCGCACCCGCCACGAAGAGGTCTACGTCGAGAACCTGCGTCACGCCGCCCGGCGTTGCGCCGGGGCCGGCCTCACGCTCGTGATCGAGCCGATCAACACCCGCGACATCCCGGGCTATCTCCTCAACTACCAGCACCAGGCCCGCCGGATCATCGAGCGGGTGGGCGAACCCAACCTCAAGCTCCAGCTCGACCTCTACCACTGCCAGATCATGGAGGGCGACCTCGCCCGGCACATCCGCGAGTTCGCCGACATCACGGCGCACGTGCAGATCGCGGGCGTGCCGGAGCGGCACGAGCCGGACGTGAGCGAGGTCAACTACCCCTACCTCTTCGCGGTCCTCGACGAGGTCGGCTACGCCGGCTGGGTGGGCTGTGAATATCGCCCGAAGGGCCGGACCGAGGACGGGCTCGGCTGGTTCGCCCCCTGGCGGCGGCGCCGCGGGGCGTGAGGTCGGCGTGCCTCAGAGGTCCGTGTTGCGGTAGAGCCGGTCGAGAGCGATCCGGTCCTCGAGGACGCGGCTCTCGAACCTCGCAGCAGCCACGAAGTCGCGGCCCGACCAACCGTCCGGCTCGCGCCACCAGACCTGCACGCAGCGGCGCTCGGAATCGACGAGCCAGATCTCGGCGACGCTGTCCAAGCTCTTGTGATCGTCGAGCTTGCGGCCCTTGTCGTCGGTGCGGGTGGACGGCGAGAGCACCTCGACGATCAGAACCGGATCTCGCGTGATCTGGCTGCGCGGTTCGGGATTGCAGGTGAGCGCGACGTCGGCGACGTAGAACGTTGCATCGTCGATCCGGATGCCGGCGTCGATTTGAGCGCGACAGGGCAGCCTCCGCTCCAGTCGGCGGTCGATCTCTCCCCAGCAATTGCCGACGATCGTGCCGTGCTCGCCGGACGGCGCTGCCATCATCCTGAGGCGGCCGTCGACCAGTTCGTAGCGTCGGTCGGGTTCCCCCTCGAAGCGGAGGAACTCCGCGACGGTCATGGTGATCGCGTCCGGGTTCGTGGCCATATTCTGAAACCTAGCATGCCCGGCTCAGCCGGGGAACCGGCGGCGCAGCTCCGCGACCTGTTCGGCCGTCAAGGGCCGGATCGGCCGGCCCTGGAGATGGACGAAGAGCTTGGCGGTCTCCTCGAGTTCCTCGATCGCGTGCACCGCGGCATCGAGCGAGGAGCCCGCGACCACCGGCCCGTGATTGGCGAGGAGCACGGCGTGGTGCCGGTCCGCCACTGCCTCGACCGCGGCGCCGAGTGCCGGATCGCCCGGTGGGATGTAAGGCAAGAGTTTCAGCCGGCCAACCCGCATGACGTAGTAGGCCGTCAGGGGCGGGATCGGCTCTTCGGGGTCGAGCCCGTCCAAGAGGCTCACCGCGACCGACCAGGTCGAATGGAGATGGACGACCGCACCGGCCGCGGGTCGCGCCCGGTACATGCCCAGATGCATCGGCACCTCTTTGGTCGGCGGGTCGCCCGCCACCGGCCGGCCGGCCGCGTCGAGCCGGGCGAGCCTGGCCGGATCGAGGTCGCCGAGGGCCACGTTGGTGGGCGAGGCGAGGAAGCCGCCGTCGGGCAGACGTACCGAAAGGTTCCCGGAACTGCCGAAGGTGAGGCCGCGGGCGAACAGCGAGCGGCCGAGCGCGCAGAGCCGCTCGGCGAGCCGGGCCTCCTCGCTCACGGCATCACCTCGACGGCGCGCAGGAAGAAATCGCGCCGACCGAAATTGCCGCTCTTCAACGCCAGAGCGAGGCGTGGCCCCCGACCGATCGTGACGGTCGCGGGCACGCCCGGGTCGATCTGCGGGCCGATCGCGAGACCCTCGATGCCGAGCGCCTTGACGACCGCGCCGCTCGTCTCGCCGCCCGCCACCACGAGCCGGCGAACGCCCCCCGCCACGAGCTCGCGGGCGATCACCGCCATCGCCTCCTCCACGACCGCGCCCGCCCGGTCGCGGCCGAGCTCGGCCTGGACGCGGCGGACCTCCTCGGGCGGGGCACTCGCATAGACGAGCACCGGTCCGCTCGGCAGATGCTCGCGCGCCCAGGCGACCACCTCCTGGAGTTCCTCGCCGCGGGCCAAGGCGAGCGGATCGAGCCGCCGCGCCGGCCGATGCTCGCGGAACGCCTCGATCTGGGCGAGCGTGGCGGCCGAGCAGGAACCGGCGAGCACGACCGCCGGCCCCGGAACCGACGGCAGGGCCGCGGCCTCCGCACCCCGTTCGGGCAGGAGGCCCGCCCGGCGGAAGTTCGCCGGCAGGCCCATCGCCACGCCGGAGCCGCCGGTCACGAGCGGATGGTCGACCACCGCCTCGCCGATCGCCGACAGGTCTTCGTCCTCGAGGCAGTCGACGATCGCCCAGCGGCAGCCCTCGTGCCGCAGCTCGGTGAGCCGGTCGCGGATGAAGGAGGCACCGCGGCGGACCGTCGGCCAGGCGACGAGCCCGACCTTGCGCGGGGTCTGCCGGCCGAGCACCCGGACGAGATCCGGATCGGTCATCGGCGTGAGCGGGTGGTGTGCCATGTGGGTCTCGGACAAGAGCCGGTCACCCACGAACAGATGGCCCATGTAGATGGTCCGGCCGGTCTCCGGGAAAGCCGGGCAGGCGATCGCGATCGACGCGTCCAGCCGGTCGGCGAGTGCGTCGCCGACCGGTCCGATGTTGCCCTCGCTCGTGCTGTCGAAGGTCGAGCAATATTTGAAGAAGATCTGCCGAGCGCCGGCGCGACGCAGCCAGTCGAGCGCCTCCAGGCTGTCGGCGACGGCCTCCTTGACCGGCGCGGTCCGCGATTTGAGTGCGATCGTCACGGCATCGACCTCGCCGACCTCGAGCGCGGCGCGCGGCACGCCGATCAGCTGGACCGTGCGCATGCCGTGGCGCACGAGCATGTTGCAGAGGTCGGTCGCACCCGTGAAATCGTCGGCGATCGCGCCCAACAAGAGCGACATCGTCTCCTCCCCCGGAAGCTCGCGAGCAGGTTAGACGAAGGCCGTGCCGGTCGGGAGGGCCCTTGAACGCCACGCAGCCGTACCCATCTCGACGCTCGGCCGGATGCCGCAGTCGGGTCCGGCCGTCGGACAATGGGCGCGTCCATCGTGGAGCGCCGAACCGTCGCGATCGCTCGATGGAGGATCAGATGACGACGATCGATCTTCGTCCCTTCTACCGCACCGTCCGTGACTTCGACCGCTTGGCGAGCCGGCTCGTCTCGAGCGTGGCGGCGGTCGACACGGGTCCCAGCTACGACATCTTGGCAACCGGCGAGGATCGCTTCGCGATCGTTCTCGCACTGCCCGGCTGGAAGGCCGAGGAGCTGTCGATTTCGGTCGAGAACGGTGTGCTGTCCGTCAAGGGTCAGCCGGCCGAGCCCAAGGGCGAGGTGCGGGTGATCCAGCGCGGCATCGTGCGCCAGGCTTTCGAGCGTCGGTTCGCGCTCGCCGAGCATGTCGAGGTCAAGGGCGCCCGGCTCGACAACGGGCTGCTCGAGATCGAGCTGGTCCGCGAGGTCCCCGAGGCTTTGAAGCCGCGGACGATCACCATCCGGACCAAGGGCGACGAGGCGGGCGAGCTCGCCAAGGCCGCTTGATCGCAACCGAGGCTCGTGAGAGGCAGAGGGGCGGCGGCCTCGGTCGCCGCCCCTTCGGCTGTCGGGAGATCCATCGATGAGCCGCTCGCTCTACGACGAGCTCGGCGTCGCCAAGGGTGCGAGCGAGGAGGAGATCACCCGCGCCTTCCGCAAACTCGCCAAGACCTGCCATCCCGACCTCCACCCGGGCGACAAGAAGGCCGAAGAGAAGTTCAAGCGGATCTCGGCCGCCTACGAGATCCTCTCCGACAAGACCAAGCGCGCGCGTTACGACCGCGGCGAGATCGACGAGCAGGGTCGGGAGCGGGCCTTCGCCGGTGGCGGCTTCCACCCCGGGGCCGGCGCCGGTGGGACCCGCTTCGAGTTCGGCGGGCCGGGCGGGATCAACATCGAGGAGATCCTGGGCGATCTCTTCGGCAGCCGGCGGCGGAGCGGTCGGGCGGGCGGGCCGTTCACCGGCGGCCCGTTCGCCGGGGGCTTCGCGGGCGGGTTCGCCGGCGGCACGGGCGAGGACGTCAAGGTCACGATCGAGGTCGACTTCCTGACCGCCGCCCGCGGCGGCACCCGCCGGGTGATCCTGCCCGACGGCAGCGCCGTCGACGTCACGATCCCGGCCGGTACGAACGACGGGACCGTGCTGCGGCTCAAGGGCAAGGGCCAGCCCGGCCCGGCCGGTCCCGGCGACGCGCTCGTCGAGGTCAAGGTCGCACCGCACCCCCAGTTCGAGCGCAAAGGCCTCGACATCGTGGTCGACCAACCGGTGCCGCTCGCGACCGCGGTCAAGGGCGGCAAGGTCCGAGTCCCGACCCTCGACGGCGACGTGGCCCTGAGCGTGCCGCCGCGCACGAGCTCGGGCACGATGCTCCGGCTCAAGGGTAAGGGCATCAAGGATGCGCGGACCGGCCAGCGGGGCGACCAGCTCGTTCGCGTGCTCATCGAGCTACCCGAGGAGCGCGAGCTCCTGGAGCTGATCGAGCGCTGGGCCGAGCACCGGTCGGTTTGAGGCCGACCCCGGCCGGAGCGAAGGCCGGCCGGGCTCCGCCGGCGTTCAGCTCTTGGCGAGGCCGAGCCGGCGGAGGACCTCCGCGGCCTTGGCTTCGAACTCCTTGGCGAAGGTTGCGAAGGCGGCGGGGCCGTCCCAGAGCGGCTGTACACCGCGCGCCTTCATGGCCTCTTGGACTTCGGCCGAGGCGTGCGCCTTGGTCCCGGCCTCGGCGAGCCGCTGGACGATCGCGGGCGGCAGGCCCTTGGGGCCCACGAAGGCGAACCAGTTCTCGTAGGTCCAATCCGAGCCCACCGCCTCCTTCACCGTCGGCACGTCCGGGAAGACCGGGGAGCGGGACGGGCCCATCACCGTGAGCGCCCGCACCTGGCCCGCCTCGATCAGCGCCTTGCCTTCGATCGGCGAGCCCGTGAACATGGTGATACCGCCGGCCGTGAGGTCCTTGAGGGCGGGCGCGCCGCCGCGCGAGGGGATCCACTTGATCCGGTCGGTTTCCATGCCCTGGCTCGCCAGCAGGCCGGCGATCGCCATGTGCCAGGAGCCACCCTGGCCGGAGCCGGAGGCGGTGTAGGTCCCGGGCGGCGCCTTGCGCACCGCGTCCAAGAGCTCGGCCAAGGTCTTCCACGGCGCGTCGGCCTTGACCGTCACCCCGGCCGGGATGACGGTGATCCGCGAGATCAGCGCGAAGCTGTCGGGCGTGATGTCGGCGAGTCCCACCGTCTTCAGGAAGGCGAGTTCGGGCGAGGCGACCCCGAGCGCGTAACCGTCGGGCTCGGCGTTGGCGATCGCCGCGTGGCCGACCACGCCGCTGCCGCCCGAGCGGTTGACGACGTTGACCGGCACGCCGAGCTCCTTCTCGAGGCCGGCGGCGAAGATCCGCGCCGAGATGTCGGTACCACCGCCGGCATCCCAGGGGACGATGATCTGGATCGGGCGCTCCGGATAGGCGGCCAGAGCCGGTTTCGCGGCGAGCACGGTTGCCGCGGCCAGAGCGGTGAGCAGGTGTCGACGGTGCATACGAGCCTCCCCCGATGTCTCCGCGCTCGACCATCACGGCACGAGCCGGCCGGGCAAGCGGCGCGCACGCAGATCTCTCATCCCGTGGCGGGGCCGAGCCGCCAAAGCGCGCCGTCGGCGGCGTCGCTCAGGAGATAGACGCGCCCGTCGGGGCCCATCCGCACGTCGCGGACGCGACCGATCTCGTACTGCAGGAGACGGTGCTCTTTCACCACCTTGCGGCCGTCGAGCTCGAGCCGGACCAGCATCTGGGCGGCGAGCGCGCCCACGAGCAGGCTGCCCTTCCAGCCCGGGATCCGATCGGAATCGTAGAACGCCATGCCCGACGGCGCGATCGAGGGGGTCCACACCCAGATCGGGTCGACCACGCCGGGCATGGTCTTGCCGCGGCCGATCGGCAGGCCCGAATAATCGACCCCGTGGGTCACGAGCGGCCAGCCGTAATTGGCCCCTTTCTCGATGACGTTGACCTCGTCGCCGCCGCGCGCACCGTGCTCGTGCTCCCAGAGCTCGCCGGTCCAAGGGTTGACGGCCAGACCCTGGGCGTTGCGAATCCCGTAGGCCCAGATCTCGGGCCGCACGCCCGCCCGGCCGACGAAGGGGTTGTCGTCGGGGATCCTGCCGTCGGGTTCGATCCGGAGGATCGTGCCGGCGAGATCGTCGAGCTTCTGGGCGCGGTCCATCTCGCCGCGATCGCCGGTCGAGACGTAGAGCTTGCCGTCGCGGCCGAACACCAGGCGCGAGCCGAAGTGCCGGCTGCCGCTACCGGGCGGATCGGCGGTCAAAAGGACTTCGAGGTCGGCCAAGCGGTGGCCGTCGAGCCGTCCGCGCGCCACCCTCGTGGCGGCACCGTTGCCGACCGGCGCGGCGTAGGCGAGGTAGACGAGCCGGCTCGTGGCGAAATCGGGGGGGAGGGCCACGTCGAGGAGCCCGCCCTGGCCGCGCGCCCAGACCCGGGGGACGCCGTCGATCGGCCGGGGGTCGAGCCGACCGGCCTCGTCGATCAACCGCAGGCGGCCGGGTCGTTCGGTCACGAGCATCCCGCCGTCCGGCAAGAACGCCAGACCCCAAGGATGCTCGAGCGGGCCCGCGAGACGAACGAGCTCGAATGCCGAGCCGTCGATCCGCAGCCGCTCGACTCCCTCGGCCGCGAGCGCGCTCGCGCCCACGCCCACCTGCACACCACCGCAGGAGGTGGCGAAACTGCCGAACACCGCGAGCGTGGGCAGGGTGCCGAGCAGGGTGCGACGCCGCATGAGCGTTCTCCTCGGAAAGGTGCGACGGCGACCGGGCGGCGGCCCGGGCGCTGCCGGGCAAAATAGGCTTGTCGAGCCCCTCGGGAACCTGCTTTTGGGCGCGCACGCGCGATCGGAGGCTCCATGGCGACGACGGCACCCTCGACCCTGCTCCATCTCTTGACCGCGGGCCGGGACGCCGACCCGGCCATCCTGGCGCCCGACCAGCCACCCCTCTCCTTCGCCGGCCTGCGCGCGCTCGTCCGCGAGGTCGCCGGGGCGCTGCGGGCGCGGGGGATAGCGCCCGCGGACCGGGTGGCGATCGTCCTGCCGAACGGGCCGGAAGCCGCGACCGCGTTCCTCACGGTCGCCTGTGCCGCGGCGACCGCACCCTTGAACCCGGCCTACCGGGAAGAGGAGCTCGACTTCTACCTCGCCGATCTGAAGGCGAAGGCGGTCCTCGTCACCGCCGACGAGAAAGGGCCGGCGGTGGCCGTCGCGGCGAAGCGCGGGATGGAGCTCTTGCGGCTCGAGGTCCCGGACGGGGCCGAGGCCGGACGGTTCACGCTCGGTACCGCGGCCGCGGCCGAGCCCGCACCTGCTGCCGAGGCGACGGCGCTGCTGTTGCACACCTCGGGGACGACGAGCCGGCCCAAGCTCGTGCCCTTGAGCCACGCCAACCTCGTGGCCTCGGCCCGCAACATCGCGACGACCCTCGCGCTCGGGCCCGCCGATCGCTGCCTCAACATCATGCCGCTTTTCCACATCCACGGGCTCGTCGCGGCGGTGCTCGCCTCGCTCGCCGCCGGGGGCTCGGTGTTCTGCACGCCGGGCTTCAACGCGCTCCGCTTCTTCGCCTGGCTGGAGGAGGCGCGGCCGAGCTGGTACACGGCGGTGCCGACCATGCACCAAGCGATCCTCGCCCGGGCCGAGCGCAACCCCGAGGCGGTGGCCCGCTCCGGGCTCCGCCTCGTCCGCTCGAGCTCGGCCTCGCTGCCGCCCCAGGTCATGCGGGCGCTCGAGACGACCTTCCGCTGCCCGGTGATCGAGAGCTACGGGATGACCGAGGCGGCGCATCAGATGACCAGCAACCCGCTGCCGCCGGCGATGCGCAAGCCGGGCTCGGTAGGCCTGCCGGCGGGTCCGCTCGTGCGGATCGCCGATCCCCTGGCGCCCGTCCTGCGCGGCCCGGGCGAGACCGGCGAGGTCGTGATCTCGGGTCCGAACGTCACGAAGGGCTACGAAGCCAACCCGGAGGCCAACGCCAAGGCCTTCTTCGAGGCCGAGGGACGGCGCTGGTTCCGGACCGGTGACGAGGGCTTCTTCGACGAGGACGGCTATCTGCGGCTGACCGGACGGCTCAAGGAGATCATCAACCGCGGCGGGGAGAAGGTGAGCCCGCTCGAGGTCGACGAGGTCTTGATGGACCACCCGGCGGTCGCCCAGTGTGTCACCTTCGCCATCCCGCACGAGAAGCTCGGCGAGGAGGTCGGCGCGGCCGTCGTCCTGCGCGAGGGAGCGAGCGCGACCGAACAGGAGATCCGCGCCTTCGCGGCCACCCGGCTCGCCGACTTCAAGGTGCCGCGCAAGGTCGTGATCCTTCCCGAGATTCCGAAGGGAGCGACCGGCAAATTGCAGCGGATCGGCCTCGCGCAGCGTTTGGGTTTGGCCTGATGCGCATCTGCGTGTTCGGCGCCGGGGCGATCGGCGGCTATCTCGCGGCCAAGCTCGCGGCACGGGAGGAGAACGAGGTCTCGCTCGTGGCCCGCGGGCCGCATCTCGAGGCGATCCGCGAAAACGGCCTCGTGCTCGTCGAGGGCGAGCGGCGGACGGTCGCCCGTCCGCGGGCGAGTGCCGATTCGCGCGAGCTCGGGCCGCAGGATTACGTCGTCGTCACCTTGAAGGCGCACCAGATCCCGGCCGCGGTGCCGGCGATCGAGGCGCTCTTGGGCCCCGGGACGGCGATCGTCTGGGCCGTCAACGGCGTGCCCTGGTGGTACTTCCACGGGCTCGACGGGCCCTGGCGGGATCGCCGCCTCGAGAGCGTCGATCCGGGCGGGGTGGTCTGGGACCGGCTGGACCCGCGGCGGGCGATCGGCTGCGTCGTCTACCCGGCCGCCGAGGTCCACGAGCCCGGGGTGGTGACCCTCGTCGAGGGCGACCGGTTCTCGCTCGGCGAGCCCGACGGCACGCGCAGCGAGCGGGTCGAGCGGCTCGCCAAAGCGCTCGTCTCGGCCGGTCTCAAGGCGCCCGTGCGGCCCAAGATCCGCGACGAGATCTGGGTCAAGCTCTGGGGCAATCTCGCCTTCAACCCGATCAGCGCGCTCACCCGGGCGACGCTCGACGTGATCTGCGCCGATCCGCCGACGCGGGCGGTGGCACGCGCCATGATGGTCGAGGCGCAGGCGGTGGCCGAAAAGCTCGGGGTCCGCTTCGCGATCGACGTCGACAAGCGGATCGAGGGTGCTGCCGCGGTCGGCGCGCACAAGACCTCGATGCTCCAGGACCTGGAGCGCGGCCGGCCGATGGAGATCGACGCCTTGGTCACGGCCGTGCTCGAGCTCGCCCGCCTGGTCGAGGTGGCGACCCCGACGATCGCCACGGTTCACGCGCTCGTCACGCTCGAGGCGCGCGCCGCCGGCTGCTACCCGGCCTCCCGCTGAGGGCTCAATCCAAGAGCCGCTCAGCACCCTGGGCGTAGCGCTCGAGGGCATGCCGGTCCTTGACGAGGATCTCACCACGGCCCTTGGCGATCACGCCGCGGCGGGCGAGTTCGCTCATCACCCGGCTCACCGCCTCCCGATGGGTGCTGACCTTGGCGGCCACGTCGGCGTGCTTGGGCGGCGGAGCGATCCGCCCGGGTCGCCCTCCCTCGCCGCCGCAGAGCCGCAGGAGCTCGGCGCAGATCCTGGCCGGCACCGGGCTCGCGAACTCGTAGACCCGCTGACTCAAGGCGCGGACGAGCCGGGCGAGCTTCTTCAAGGTCGCCTCGGTCACCGCCGGCTCGCGCCGCAAGAGGGCGAGGAAGTCGGTCGCACTCATCGCGCCCACGAGCGCCTCCTCGAGGGCGACCACGTCGGCCGAGCGTGGCTCGCCGTCGATCGCCGCGATCTCGCCGAAGCTCGAGCCGGCACCGAGGTCGCGGAACGCCACCTCGCGGCCGCTCTCGGCGAACATCGTCACACGCACGGTGCCGGAGAGCACGAAATAGACCTCGCGGCCGGGGTCGAGGCGACCGACGATGGTCTGGCCCGCATCGTAATGGCGGACCCGCACCGTCGGCAGTACGGCGGCGAGCCCGCGCTCGTCGAGCCCGGCCAAGATGTCGACCCGAGCGAGCCGCTGGGCGAGCGGCATCGCCTCGGCGAGCCGGCCCGCGGACGCCGGCGGGCTCACGCGAGCGCCCGCTCGAGCCAGGCGAGCAGCGCCGGCAGCGACATGGCGCCGCTGGTCCGGGCCCGCTCGCGGCCGCCTTCGAACAGCACGAGTGTGGGGACGGACCGGATCCCGAGGGTCCGGGCGATCTCGGGCTCGGCCTCGATGTCGAGGTTGGCCACCCGCAGCCGCGGCTCGAGCCGCGCCGCCGCCTGCTCGAGCACCGGTGCCATCGCCCGACAGGGCCCGCACCAGGGGGCCCAGAAATCGACGAGGAGCGGCAGATCGGCGCGGTCGCGGTGCAGCGCCAAGGTCTCGGCCGTGAGGGCCACCGGCCGGCCCTCGAACAGCCGGGCCGCGCACCGGCCGCACTTGGCCGCGGTCGCCGGCCGGTCGACCGGGATGCGGTTGACCGTCGCGCAGGCCGGGCACACGACGTGTCGCGATGCGGCCATCGGTCCCTCCCTCCGGGCCGTGAGATGGGGAGGCGAGAGCTTCGGGTGAAGATCGTTCGGCGCACAATTCAACTATAAGGAGAAATACCGCGTCCGTCATCCCTTTGGAAAGGGATCGGGCCGGCAGCGCCGGCGCCGCGCGGCCGCGGCTGCGGGACAGGATTGAGGCGCTCGGGCAACTCGCCTAGGAGGCTCCACGGCGGGGCGTACCCGCTCGGAGACAGGGCGATGCGCGGCACGGTCGTTCTCCTGGGAGCCCTGGCCGGGCTCCTCCTCGCGGGCTGCACGACGGTGCCGCCGGGCGCCGCCGACCGGGCGGAGGAGGAGTGCCGCGCCGAGGCGCGAGCCGAGGGCTTCCGCCAGATCGAGGCGGACGCCTCTTCGACCGGGATCGGCGACAAGGTCCTCGTGCGGATGCAGGCGGTGCGCGACGGCCGGAGCTATCACGGCACCTGCACCTTCGACCGCTCGAGCCGCCGGGTCCGACTCGACATGGAGCGCGCCGAGGGCGACGATGGCCGGCTCGTCGAGCGCGCCCGGGAAGCCTGCCGCGAGGAGGCGATCGACCGCGGCTACGAAGTACGCGGCACGAGCGACATGCGGCGGGTCGGCGATTCGGTGCGGATGAACCTGGAGCTGCGGCGGCGGGGCCGCTCTTACGAGGGCTATTGCCGCTACGAGGGCCGCCGCGCCGACCTCGAGATCCACTGAGGCCGATCCGACCGCAACGGCCGCCGAGCGCCGCCGGAGCCGATCGCCGACAAGGCGATCGGCTCAACCGTAAATGAAACGTCGAGTGCGTCGCCTTACCGCAGGCCGAGGGCGCTTTCGCCGCGTGCGACCCCGGTCCATCGTCGACGCGATAGCCAGCGGATCGACAGACACACCATGGCCGTGATCATCGGAAAGGGACGCGGGCGCCCGCCGCAGGGGGGCGCTTCGGAGCGGCTCGACGGGACGGCCGACGACGACGAGATCCTGGGCGATCCGTTCAGCGGTGAGAACCGCGTCGCCTTTCCCGACAACGGTCGAACGCTCGCCACCGGGCGGGGCGGGCGCGACGCGATCCTGGCCCTCGAGGGCTCCGACCTGGCCATAGGTGACGCCTGGATCGTCGAGGGTACGGGCCGCGGCGGCGCCGACCGGATCCTGGCCGGCCCCGGCGCCGACGTGGTCTTCGGTGACGCGCATCGGATCCGCGGCGCGGGACGCGGCGGGAACGATCGGATCCGGCTCGGCGAGGGCGACGACCTCGCCTCGGGCGACGCGCAGACCCTCGAGGGCACCGCCCGCGGCGGCGCCGACCGGCTGGACGGGGGCTCGGGCTTCGACTTCCTCTACGGCGACGCCCGGTTCCTGCTCGAGGCGAGCCGTGGCGGCGACGATCGGATCACCGGCGGGGCGTTCTTCGACCTGGTGGTCGGCGACGGCGAAACCGTCGACGGCTCGGCGCGTGGCGGGAACGATCGCTTGGCCGGGCTGGGCGAGGGCGACGAGCTCTACGGCGACGCGCAGAGCATGGGAGGCTCGGCACGCGGCGGCGACGATCGGCTGTTCGGCGGTAGCGGGGCCGACTTCCTCGTCGGAGATGCGCTCCTCGCGAGCGGCGCGGTCTCGGGCGGCAAGGATCGGCTGCTGGGCGGCGCCGGCAACGACCTGCTGGTGGGTGACTTCGCCTCGATCGGCGGCGCAGCGCGGTGCGGCGACGACATCGTGGACGGCGGCCCGGGCGACGACCAGCTCTACGGCGATGCGATCGATCCGGGCGACGATCCCGGGTTCGTGCGCGGGCGCGACCTGTTCCGCTTCGGCCCGAACAGCGGCCGGGATACCGTCTTCGATTTCGAGCCCGGCAAGGACATCCTCGATTTCCGCGGGTTCGGGGGCGATCGGGCGCAAGTTGGTTTCCGCGACCTCGAAGGCGCGGTTCTGATCGACGTCGACGGCACCGAGGCGTCGATCCAAGAGGTGCTGCTGTTGGGAGCGAGCCTCGATGTGGTCCTGCGCGAGCTCGACCGCACGATCCTGTTCTGAGCCGACAGGGCTCGGCCGACCCGCGCCGCGAGGTGGCGATGGAGTGGGCCCACCAGCCGGTCGACCTCGTCGAGGTCCTTGTGGAGGTGCGGCGTGACCCGCAGATGGCCGCCCCGGCGCGGGACGTACAGGCCCTCGCGGGCGAGCCGCTCGACCAGACCGGCGGTGCCCAGGCCGGCAGCGGGGTCGGCAGCCTGGAGCGGCCGCCGCAGGGGGTGAAGGGGCGTGCCGACGAGCCGGGCGCGCCGGCGGGGAGGGCCGATGGACGCGACGCTCCTGGTGATCGATCCGGGCGGGGTGCCGATCGATCGGGAGCCGCGCCCGCTCGATGGGTGGATGTTCGCTTCGGAGGCGGAGATGGAGCGGTTCCCGGCCGAGATCTGCGCGCCCGCCCGGAACGCCGAACGCGACCACGGCCGGCCTTTCGCCGCGGCGGTGGGCGCACCCGCCGCCGGGCGGCCGGGCTTCGCTACCCACCGGTTCCGCACCCCCGAACAGCTCGCCCGGGATCTCGCCGCGCGCGGGCTGCTCGCCTGAGCCGGCCGATGCTCGAGATCGCCCTCCGCCTCCTCCTCGCGCTCGCAGCGCTGCTCGGCACGACCCTTCTCGGGCTCGGTTGGCTGCTCCTCGCCTCGCTGCCCGAAGAGGAAGGCACGGTCGAGGTGGCCGGCCTCGACGGTCCGGTCGAGATCCTGCGCGACGAGCACGCGATCCCGGTGATCCGTGCGGTCGGCGAGCGCGACGCTTGGCTCGCCCTCGGCTTCGTCCACGGCCGCGATCGGCTGTGGCAGCTCGAGGTGACCCGGCGGGTCGGCCAGGGGCGGCTCGCCGAGCTCGTGGGTGCCCGGGCCCTGCCGCTCGACCGCTTCATGCGCACCCTCGGCCTCGCCCGGGTGGCGGAGGAGGGCCTCGCCGCCTACCGGCCGGAGGAGCGGGCCCTGCTCGAGGCCTATGCTTCGGGTGTGAACGCGGCGATCGCCACGGCCCGGCCGCTGCCACCGGAGTTCCAGCTCCTCTGGCACACGCCCGAGCCCTGGCGCCCGCAGGACAGCCTCCTGGTCCACCGCTTGATAGCCCTCGAGGTGGCCGGTGCTTGGCGGCGCGAGCTGCTGCGTGCCCGGCTCGCCCGGAGGCTGAGCCCGGCCGATCTCGATCTGCTCCTCCCGAGCGAGGGACCGGGCGATCGACCGAGCCTTTCGGAGGCCGAGCTTCCCGACGAGCGGCTCCTGGCCGGCCTCGAGACGGTCCTGCCGGCACTGCCGGGCGGGTTCGGTTCGAACGTGTTCGTGCTCGCCGGCACGCGCACCGCCTCGGGCGCACCGATCCTCGCGAGCGATCCGCATTTGCCGCTGCGCGCACCCGGCACCTGGTACCTGGCGGCGCTGCGAGCCCCGGGGCTCGAGGTGACGGGTGGCACGATCCCGGGTCTGCCGGCGGTGGTGATCGGCCGCACGGCGGGGGTCGCCTGGGGCCTCACCACGACCGGCGCCGACACCGAGGACCTCGTGCGGATCCGCCCCGACCCCGGCGATCCGGAGCGCTATCTCGTCCCGGGTGGCAGCGAACCCTTCCTCGTGCGGGAGGAGATCCTCCGGGTCCGGTTCGGCGAGCCGGAGCGGCTCGTCGTGCGCACCACGCGCTTCGGCCCGGTGATCTCCGACCTCGTGGCCGCCGGCGCGGGCGAGCCGAGCGAGCTCCTGGCCTTGCAGTGGACCGGGCTCGACCCGACCGACCGGACGCTCGCCGCCGGCTTCGCCCTGGCCCGAGCCGGCGATGCCGAGGCGCTGCTCGCCGCCCTCGCCGACTTCGCGAGCCCGGTGCAGAACGTCGCCTTCGCCGATCGGTCGGGCCGGATCGGCCTCGCGGTGGCGGGACGGGTTCCCATCCGCCGCACGGGCGACGGCCGACTGCCTGCGCCGGGCTGGGACGGCTCCGCCGACTGGACGGGCCGGATCCCGGCCGAGGCGCTGCCGCGCCGCCTCGACCCGCCGAGCGGGCTCGTCGTCAACGCCAACAACCGAGTGGTCGGCGCCCCGAACCCCCACCCGCTCACCGCCGAGTGGGACGGACCGGCCCGTGCCCGCCGTTTGCACGAACTCCTCGACGCGCGAACGGGGGTCGACGCGGAGCTCGCGCGGGCGATCCAGCAGGACCTCGTCTCCGCAGTGGCGCGCGAGCTCCTGCCCGTGCTCCTGCCGCTCGCCCGGGAAGGACTCGTCGAGGAACACGCCGACCCGCCGGTGCGCGACACGCTCGAAGCGCTCGCCGCCTTCGACGGCACGATGGCCGCCGAGCGGGCCGAGCCGCTCGTCTTGGCCGCCTGGCTCGCCGCCCTCGGGCCGAGGCTGCGCGCCGACGAGCTCGGGCCCCTGCTCGCCGAGATCGGCACGCGGCGACCGGAGGTGCTGCGCGCCGTGCTGGTCGAGCGGCCGGCCTGGTGCGGCGGGCGAGCCGGCTGCGCCCGGGCGGTCGCCGGGGCGCTCACCGATGCGGTCGGGGCACTCGCCACCCGACTGGGCCCGGATCGCCGGGCGTGGAGCTGGGGCGAGCAGCACCGGGCGGTGATGCCGCACCGGCCGCTCGGCGAGCTGCCGTTCGTGGGCCGGCTCCTCTCACCCGCGCCGCCGGTCGGGGGCGATGCGACGACGCTCGCCGTCGCGGCCTTCCGCGCCGAAGGGCCGGGCGGACCGTTCCCGGCGCACCACGCGGCCGGGCTCCGGCTGGTCGTCGATCTGGCCGAGCCGGGTGTGCGGGCGATCACCGCGACGGGCCAGCTCGGCCACCCGCTCTCGCGCCATTATGCCGACCTCACCCGGATCTGGGCCGGCGGTGGCGACGTGCGGCTCGATCCGGGCCGGGCCGAGCTCGCGACGAGGCCGCGCCAGCGCCTCGTACCAACGCAGCGGTAGACGAGCTTCTCTCTTTCCCGCTAAGAGCTACGCCCGTCTCGGCTCGTTCGGGGGACAGATCCGGTGATCGCGCACGGTTCGACCTTCGGCCGGAGGCTGCGTGCGCTCCGGCTCGCCAAGGGGTTGCGCCAGGCCGAACTGGCGCGGCTCGTGGGGCGCCACCAGACGGCGATCGGCCCGTACGAGCGGGACGAATACGCCCCGCCGCCGGAGATCGTCGAACGGCTCGCCCGCGCCCTCGACACCTCGGCCGAATACCTGCTGTTCGGTCGCCATCCGCGACGCAGCGCGATCCCGCTCGTCGGCCGGATCGGCCCGGGCGGGCTCGCCGAGCCGGCCGAACTCGGCACGCTCGCCGTCCGCGACGACCAGCTGCTCGCTTGGCGGGTCGAGGACGAGACCATGCTGCCGGCCTACCGGCCGGGCCAGGTGGCGCTGGTCCTCGCGGCGGCCGAGCCACGGCTCGACGAGCTGCTCGGCCAGGACGTGCTGGCCGAGCTCGCGGACGGCCGCCGGCTCTTGCGCCGGCTCCTGCCGGCGGCTCGCCCGGAAGTGTTCGACCTGGCTGCCTGGAACGCGCCGACGCTGGCCGCGGCGAGCGTCGTGGCGGCCTATCGGGTGGTCGGTGCGATGGCCGCCGCGGGCTTCGTCGCGAGCGAGGCGGCTTGAAGAGCTAAGCTCTTCAGGTTGATGAGAAATTCACTTTTCTCTGGAAGTTTAGAAAACTGGCGGTATTTTAACCAAATCCGATGCGCAACAAGTCGGACCCGACGATCCGCCCTCAGTCCCCGGAGACCACGCCTCATGAACCAGCTCGCCAGCAAGGTCGTCGGTCGCGGCGCCGGTGGCCGCAGCCGCGCCCTCGACATCGACCATTATGTGAGCCTCAGGATCCGCCAGCGGCGCATCACGCTGGGCCTCACCCAACAGCAGATGGCCGAGCTGATCGGGGTCACCTACCAACAGGCGCACAAGTACGAGACCGGCATCAACCGGATCTCCGCTGGTCGGCTCTACCAGATCGCCCAGGCGCTCGGCGTCGACATCGGCTACTTCTTCGAGGACGCCGATCCCGAGCACAAGATCAAGCCCAAGCAGGCCGAGCTCATGCCGCAGCAGCGCATGCTGCTCGAGCTCGCCCGCAACTTCGCCAACATCCCCAACCGCAAGCATCAAGAAGCGCTCTGCAACCTGGCGCGGGTGTTGGCCACGGGCGATCGCGAGGAGTGAGAGCGACTCAGCGGGCGGCGGCCCGCCGCTCGGCGGCGAGCCGCACGACCCGGAGCGTCTCGCTCCACAAGCCCAGCCCCTCGAGCTCGTCGAGGCCGAACCAGCGGACCTCGGCGGCGTCGCCGCCCGGCACCGCCTCCCCGGCTGCCGCCTCCGCCCAGACGTCGATCAAGGTGTAGTGCCAGCGCACCCGACCCTGCTCGTCGCGGCCGATCGAATCGACGACGGTCAGGAGCTCGACCCGGGCGAGCTCGAGACCGGTCTCCTCGCGCACCTCGCGACGGGCCGCCTCGAGCACCCCCTCGCCGAGCTCCTGGGCCCCGCCCGGCAGCGACCACTCGCCGGCGCGCGGCGGCTTTCCCCGGCGGATCAAGAGGACCCGATCGCCGCGCCAGACCACCGCGCCGACGCCGACCACCGGCCGCTCCGGATAGTCCCGGCTCATCGTCCGGCCCGCGCCGGGGCAGCGCCGCCCGGCTCAACCGCGACCCTGTCGGCCTTGCGCTTCCTCAACTTCTGCGTTAGTCTCCGTCGCGTCCTCGGCGTGGGCGGGTCGGACCGCCTCGCTCGGGACGGCTCGACGTCAAGACGGACCCCGGGAGAGGGCCGCCCCCACGGGCGGCCCTCTTTCCGTTCGATCTCAATGCGTTGATCGTCGAAGGCGGGTTCGGCCGGAAAGGCTCGGCAGCGGTCCGCGGCGAGCGGAAGGGGGGCGATCCGTGGCATTTTAGCCAAATTTTCACCTCATCCTTGATACGGGGCGACGAAGCTTCTAACCTTGAAGTGGAACGCGGGGCAGTGCCCCGCGCCACGGCCCTCAGCCCGCGGGCGATCAGCGCATGGCCACAATCGTCGTGATCGACGACCGCGTCACCGGCCGGAACATCCTGACCCGCCTCGCCCGTTCGGTGGAGGAGGGAATTCAGGTCCACGCCTTCGCGAGCCCGGTCGAAGCCTTCGCCCGGATGACCACCGATCTGCCGCCCGACCTCGTCGTCACCGACTACAACATGCCGGAGATGGACGGGGCCACGCTGATCGCCAAGATCCGCGCCACCGAGAGCTTGGCCGACGTGCCGGTGGTGGTGGTCACCGTCTACGAGGACCGCGACTTCTGCTACCGGGCCCTCGAGGCGGGCGCGACCGACTTCCTGTTGAGCCCGGTCGATCACCTCGAGTTCCGCGCCCGGGCCCGCAATCTCTTGGCATTGCGTCGGCAACGCCAGCTCCTGGCGCGCCGCGCCCACGAGCTCGAGCGGGCGTTGGCCGAGCGCGGCGGCGATTTCCGGCCGTCCGAGGAGGCGATCCGTGCGAGCCTGCTCGACGGTCTGCCGGTGGCGATCAGCACCGTCGACGAACAGGGTCGGCTCGCCTTCGTCAACCGCGCCTACGAGACGCTCTTCGGGGTCGACCGAACGGCGGTCATCGGCCGTCGCCTGGTCGAGGTGCACGGCGAGGAGTTCGCCACCCGACACGGCGTGCTCGACGACAAGGTCCGCGAGAGCGGCCAGCCGCTTCTGGTGCCACGCCAAGACACGATGCTCGGACCCAACGGATTGCGCTGGCTCGCGGTGACCAAAGCACCCCTCCCCTCCGCGGCCTCCGCCGCCGGGGAGCGGGTCGTCACGGTGGCCCTCGACATCTCCGAGCTCAAGGTCGTCGAGGTGGCCGGCGGCGAGGCCGCCCGCCACGACCCGCTCACCGGCCTCGAGACCCTCCCCTGGTTCCGCGAACGGCTCGAGCAAGCGATCGCGCGCGCCCGCCGCCAGGGCGAACTTCTGGCCGTGATGCACCTCGACCTCGACCGCTTCAAGAGCGTCAACGAGGCGTTCGGCGAGCCCGTGGGCGACAAGCTCCTGCGCGCCGTGGCCCAGCGCTTGGCCGGTCGGCTGCGGGAGACCGACCAGATCGCCCGGCTGCGCTCGGACGAGTTCGTGATCCTACAGAGCGAGATCGAGCGGCCCGAGGACGCGGCCGAGCTGTGCCGCCGGCTGAACGAGGCGTTCGCCGAGCCGTTCGTCGCCGACGGCGAGGAGATCCACCTCTCGGCGAGCCTCGGGGTCACCCTCTACCCGGCCGACGGGCGGACCGCCGAGACCCTGCTCAAGAACGCCGATCTCGCGATGTACCGGGCCAAGGCCGCCGGCCGGGACGCCTACCGCTTCTTCGCCCGCGAGATGAACCTCGCCGCCCGCCGCGCCGTGACCCTCGAGCGCGAGCTCCGCCAAGCGCTCGCCGCCGAACAGTTCCTCGTTCACTACCAGCCGCAGATGGAGCTCGCCTCGCGGCGGATCGTCGGGATCGAGGCGCTCGTGCGCTGGAACCACCCCCACCGCGGCCTGCTGCGGCCGGGCGAGTTCATCCGGCTCGCCGAGGAGATCGGCCTCATCGCGCCCTTGACCGGCTGGGTCCTGCGGACCGCCTGCGCCCAACACCGCCGGTGGCGCGACAGCGGGCTCGGCCATCTCCAGCTGTCGGTGAACCTCTCGCCCGTCCAGTTCCGCGAGCGGGGGGTCGAGCTGTTGATCGAGCGGGTCCTCAAGGAGACCGGCCTCGCCCCCGATCTGTTGGACGTCGAGCTCACCGAGAACGCGGTGATCGAGAACAGTCAGACCGCCGCGGCGAGCCTCCGCTACCTGCATCAGCTCGGCGTCTCGCTTTCGCTCGACGATTTCGGCACCGGCTACTCCTCCCTTTCCTACGTCAAGCGCCTGCCGGTCCACCGGCTCAAGATCGACCGTTCCTTCGTCCAGAACCTCGAGCAAAGCGCCAACGACGAGGTCATCGTGCGGGCGATCATCAATCTCGGCCACAGCCTCGGCCTCACCGTGATCGCGGAGGGTGTGGAGACCCGGGGCCAACTCGAACGGCTCGTGGCGCTCGGCTGCAACCAGGTGCAGGGCGATTTCGTGAGTCCGCCCCTGAGTCCCGCCGACTTCGAGCAGCGGATGCGCGCTGGCGTTTGGCTCTGAGCGCGGGGCACACGCGGATGGCGGCCGTTCCCTCCCCGACCCGCCCGGCTCCCGAAGGCCAGCACCGCGCCCGCGGGACGGGCCTCCGGGCCCTGCTCCGCTGGTGCCGGCGGCGGCTCGAGGGCCGGCCCGACACCGAGCACGAGCAGGCCGTCATCCGCATCCTCTTCGCCCTGTTCATCGCCGGCTACGTTCTGCTGCTACCGGCCGACGTCGCCGACCGCGACGAGATCGTCCGCTGGGGGCTCGCGATCGCCGGCGGGAGCCTGGTCCTCGCTGTCCTCCTGTTCGGCCACATCGTGCTGCGGCCGCAGGCCGTACCGGCTCGGCGGATCGCCGGGATGCTGATCGACACGGTCGGCCTCAACGGCGTCATGGCGGTCGGCGGCTTCGCCACCGCGCTCTTCTACCCCATCCTCCTTTGGGTGATCCTCGGCCACGGCTTCCGCTTCGGCAAGCCGTACCTGTTCGCCGCCGCCGGGACCTCGCTCGCCCTCTTCGCGCTCGTGATCACCACCAACGCCGAGTGGCGGACCGTCCCGGCGCTCTACATCGCCCTCCTCCTCGCCCTCGTGATCCTACCGGCCTATTTCTCGGTGCTGCTGGGCAAGCTCAACCACGCGATCGAGCGGGCCGAGGAAGCGAGCCGGGTGAAGAGCCGCTTCCTCGCCATGATGAGCCACGAGCTCCGCACCCCGCTCAACGCCATCATCGGCATGAGCGACCTCCTGGCCGGGACGAAGCTCGACCCCGAGCAAGCCGCGATGACCGGCACGGTGCGCAGCGCCGCCCGCACCCTGTTGGGTCTGGTCAACGAGATCCTCGACCTCGCCCGCCTGGAGGAGCGTCGCTACGCGCTCGACAGGGTGCCGTTCGACCTCTTCGCCCGCCTCGCACTGTTGCGCGGGCTCCTCCACCAACAGGCTGCCGAAAGGGGGCTCTATTTGCGGCTGCGGATCGACCCGCGCACGCCCTGGCGCCTCGTGGGTCCGGTCCAGGCCCTCCACCAGGTGCTGCTCAACCTGTTGGCCAACGCGGTCAAGTTCACCCACGTGGGGGGCGTGTTGCTCGATGTCCGGCCCTTGCCCGCCGAGGCCGGCCGGGTGCGGCTGCGGTTCGAGGTCCAAGATACCGGCATCGGCATCCCACCCGACCGCCAAAAAGCGATCTTCGAGCGCTTCATGCAAGCCGACTCGACCACCCACCGGCTCTACGGTGGCACCGGCCTCGGCCTCGCCATCGCCCGCGAGCTCGTGAGCCTCGCGGGCGGCGAGCTCGGCGTGGTGAGCGCCCCCGGCCGCGGCTCGAGCTTCTGGGTCGAGTTGCCGTTCGAGACCGACCCGGCCGCGCGGCCGGACGAGCCCCTGCCGCAGGGCACCGTGGTGCTGGTCGCCGCCCGTCCCGACCTGGCCGAGCGGATCCGCAGCCTCGGTCTCGGCCTGATCGAGGCTTTCGATCTGGCCGCCGTCGCCGAAGCGGTCCGGGCCGGCACCGGCCGGCACGTCGTCCTGCTCGATCCGAGGCGCCTACCCTCCAGCGAGGTCGCGGCGACGCTCGCCGACCTCGCCGAGCGGGTCGACATCGTCACCGTGGGAGGTGCGGCCGAGAGCCCCACCCTCACTTTGGCCGACCTGCCGGCCGAGCCCGAGCCCGTGGCCCTCGCGACGTGCCTGCGCGCCGCACTCGCCCCACCGGACGGTGGGCTCGCCACCCCGCCCCCCGTCCCGCGGCGCGCCGCGCGCCGCGCCCGGGTCCTGGTCGCCGAGGACAACCGCACGAACCAGAAGGTCATCAAAGCGATCCTCGAGCGGGCCGGGCACAGGGTCGTCCTGGTCGAGGACGGCCAAGCCGCGGTCGAGCGGATCGACCGCGAACGGTTCGATCTCGTCCTCATGGACCTCGGCATGCCCGGGCTCGGCGGGATGGACGCGGTCAAGCTCCTGCGCTTCACCGAGGATCCGAGCGAGCTCCCGCCGATCCTCGCCTTGAGCGCGGATGCCACCCCGGAATCGCGCGAGGCTTGCCGCCGGCTCGGCTTCTCGGGCTACCTGACCAAGCCGGTCGACGCGGCCGAGCTCCTCGCGACGATCGATCGGCTGGTCACACCCGCGGGTACCGCGCCGCCGGCCGAGGCCGCGGCCGGCAGCGCGAGCGAGCCGACCGCCGGGGATGGTGCCGTGCTCGACCCACGCCGCCTCGAGGCGCTGCGCCGGCTCGACGGGGGCGGGGGCTTCCTGGGCGAACTGATCGAGGACTTCCTTGCCGACGGGCGAGAAACGATCGCGCGGCTCCAGGCGGCGCTCGAGGCGGGAGACGCACGCGCCTTCCGCGACCAGGCGCACGCGCTGCGCTCGAGCGCCGCGCACGTGGGTGGCCGGGCGATCTTCGATCTGTGCCTGTCCTGGCGTGGGATCGACGATGCGGCACTCCTCATGCGCGGTCGCGCCGAGCTCGCCCGCTTGCGCGAGGAGTTCGACCGGCTCGAGACGGCGCTGCGGGGCTTCCTCGCGAGCGTACCCGAGGCGGGTAGGCCGCCCGACCCGGCCGGCGCCGGGCCGGGCTGAGCGCGACGCCTCAAGCGCCCGCCCGCTTGCGCTCCTGCACCCGGGCGAGGCAGTCCATCCGGCGCAGATCGTTGTCGGACAGGCCCATCGCCAGATCGACCCAGAGGTCGACCACGTCGAGCAGCTCGCGGCGGGTCACCGGATGGACCCGATGGCGCACCTGCCGCAGGGTCTTGACGGTCCGGAAGCGCGGGGCGCTCTCGGCGACGAGCTCGCGCAGACAGGCCTCCGCCCGGCCGGGTTCGCACACCCGGTCGACGAGACCGAGCTCGTGCACCTCGTCGGCGCTGCGGGTGATGCCGTCCTCGATCAGCTGCTTGGCGAGGCCCGGGCCGACCTTGCGCTCGAGGAAGCTGTAGGCGCCCATCCCGGGGAACAGGTTGAAGAGGATCTCGGGCAGGCCGAACTTGGCCCCGCGCTCGGCGATCACGACGTCGTCGGTCAACATCGCCTCGAAGCCGCCGCCGATCGCATCGCCGGTGACCAGCGCCACGGTCAGGATCGGCAGGTCCATGCAGACATAATTGTCGTAGAGGATGTCGATCGCGAGATGGGCATAGGCGCGCAGCCCGGCCTCGTCGCCCGCGCGGATCATCCGGGTGAAGGTCAGGAGATCGCCACCGAGGCTCCAGGCCTTGGGCGCGTCGGAAGCCCAGACCAGCCAGCGAATCGGGCACTCGTCGAGCGAGGCACCGGCCCAAAGATCGCGAAGATGCAGCTGGAAGTCGCGCATGTCGCGCATGATCTCGGGCGTGTAGCAGGCCCGCTCGCGATGCTTCATGCGCGCCCAGAGGATCCCGGTCTCGGGCTCGAAGCGGGTGGCGAGGTTCGGGTAGTCGAGGTCGAGCGTCCGGTTGCGCGGGACGAACGGCAGGACGTTCGGCCGCGCGGCGCCGGTCGGACGGAGCGGCGCGTTGTCGTTGTCGGTGCGACCCAGAAGGGCGTGCAGCGAGCGGGTGGACACGGCCATCGTCGTTCTCCCTCGGCCGGGCCGCCCGCGCTCTCGGTCGGCCCCGGCACTGCTTCGGCGATCTGCTTTGCCGCCACCATGGTTAATTTCGTGTCGAAGGGGACGCAAGAACTTTCGATTTCGATTCGCCTCGTATTACTTGGCAAATCGAAGAGAAACTCGCGAGGATTTTAAACGATTTCGCGCCGCATCTCAGCGGCGCGGCCCCCAAGGCCCCAGCCGCGGACGCTGCCGCAGGACGAGCCCGACCGCCACACCGGCAAGGAACCCGCCGACATGCGCGCCGAAGGCCACCCCGCCGAGCTCGCTCGGCGCCGCCACGGCACCAGCGAGCTGCATCGCGAACCAGAAGCCCAAGAGCCAGCCGGCGCGGACCCGCGGCAAGAAGAAAGGGAGCACGGGGAGGAAGATCAGCACCCGGGCGCGCGGCCAGAGAACGAGGTAAGCGCCGAGGACGCCCGAGATCGCCCCGCTCGCGCCGACCATCGGCAGGCGTGCGTCCGGCTCGAGGGCGATCTGGACACCCGCGGCGGCGAGCCCGGCGCCGATGTAGAAGAGCAGGTAGGGCAGGTGGCCGAGCCGGTCTTCGACATTGTTGCCGAACACCCACAGGTAGAGGAGGTTTCCCGCGAGGTGCAGGATGCCGCCGTGCAGGAACATCGAGGTCAGAAGCGTGAGCGGCGCGGGCGCGGCGGCGAGCGCGGGCGTGAGACGTGCCTCGCCCGAGAGCACGGCGGGGACGAGGCCGAAGCGCCAGACGCTCCGCTCGAGCCCGCCCAGGACGGTGAGCTGGGCAACGAACGCGAGGGCGCAGACCGCGATCAGCGCCACCGTCACGACCGGCGGCCGATGCGCCGGGTTCTCGTCGCCGATCGGGATCACGGCCGTGCCCTCGGGCGCGTGGCGGACGAGCGCCGAAGCGCGCTCAGCTGCGGCCCTCGCCGACCGGCCGGCCGGCCGAGAGCCAGCGGTGCGCCTCGATCGCCGCGAACAGGACAGCGCCCATCGCGAGCGGCAGCATGTAGTAGCAGGCGCGGAACATGATGAGCGCGCCGATGACCGCCGCGGTCGCCTCGGGCGCCGGATCGATCAAGACCAGGGCCGCCCCCTCGAAGACACCGAGGCTCCCGGGGACGTGGCTGATCAGGCCGAGGGTGATCGCCGCCACGAAAATGCCCAAGGTCTCGAAATAGTCGAGACCGAGCTCGCCCGGCAGGAGCACGTGGAGCGCAGCGGCCACGAAGGCGAGATCGGTGACGCCGAGGACGATCTGGATCGAGGTCACGCGCGCCGACGGCAGCACCCACACTTGTCGGCCGACGCGGAGCGGCCGATGGAACCACGCACCCCAGACCAGCACGGCGAGCACCAGACTCAGCAGTCCGGCACCCAGGAGGCGCCACCACGTTTCCGAAACGCCGACCGCGCGGGCGAGCACGTAGGGCTCGATCAACAGGGTGCCGCCGGCGAGCGTCAGGCAGCCGAGGCCGAAAGTGGCGACGAAGAAGACTTGGATCTTGGCGACCTCGAACAGGCCGAAGCCGTAGGCGCTGTAGAGTTTGTAGCGGACCGTGGCGCCCACCAAGACGGCGAAGCCCACGGCGTGTGTGATCGATTGGGTGATGAACGAGATGATGCCGGCCCGGAACCAGGTGATCGGTCGCCCGATGAACCGGCAGGCATAGTATTCGTAGCCGAACAGGGCGACGAAGCTCGCGAGGCTGAACAGGATCGCGAGGACGATCCGGCCGGGCTCGATCGCCGCGAGCTCGCTGCGCAGATCGGCGAGGCTGACGTGCGCGGCCCAACGGCGCAGCACCCAGATCGCCAGGATCAGCATGCCGACGCCGATCAAGAAGGAGACCAAGTTGCGCCACGACGGACGGACGGACCTCGCCGCACCGGCCGCTTCGAGCTCGGGTCGACTCGCGCGCTCGACCGTCACGTCCCGCCCCACCGCCCGCCCGCTACCGACCGCAGGTCGCCGATCTCGGCGCCGGCCGGACCCACCACTTCTCGAACGACCGCTAGCCGATCCGGCCAGCCGACGCGACAGGAGAAGCGTCCGGACGCGCGCCCCGACAGAATGCCGCAGCTTTCCTTGTCGGACCGTTAACGGGCCTCCTCGGGCTTGCGGCCCGGCCTCGGCCAACGCATGAAGGCGACGATGCCGACGAGCCGCGCCCGAACCCTGTTCCGGGTCGATCCGCTCGACGAGGAGCCGCGTCGGGCACCGGCCGCCTCGATCCCGCTCTCGGGCGAGCGGCGGATCGACGGTCTCCTGGCCGGGCCGAGCTGGGCCGAGGGCCCCGGGGAACCCGTCACCTTGACCTTCGCTTTCCCCGAGACCGCCGAAGCCTATCCCTGGCCCTACAGCGCGAGCGGCGAGCCCCGCGACGGGTTTTCCGCCCTCTCGTCGGCGCAGCGCGCGGCGGTCCGCGAGGCGCTCGACCTCTGGGCCGCGGTCGCCGACATCCGCTTCGTCGAGAGCGACGAGCGGGACGGCCCGGCGGCGCTGCGGTTCGCCGCGACCGGGGCGGTCCGGACCGCCCAGGCCTATTACCCGGGAGAGAGTGCCGCCGCCGGCGACGTCTGGCTGTCGTCGAGCCTGCCGACCGTCGGCGGCTACCGGCCGGGCAGCTACGAATTTTTCGTGTTGGTCCACGAGATCGGCCACGCGCTCGGTCTCAAGCACCCGCACGAGCGCGAGATCTCGTCCGTGAAGCTCGCCCCAGCCGACGACCATTTGGGATTTACGGTGATGAGCTACCGGGCGTTCCCGGGTGCCCGCCTCGACCGTCCGTTCTCGGGCGAGGACTTTCCCGCGACCCCGATGCTCGGCGACATCGCCGCGGTCCAGTATCTCTACGGTGCCGCGGGGTCCACCGCCGCCGACGACACCGTCTACCGCTTCGAGGCCGGCCGGGCGATTTGGCGGACGATCTACGACACGGGTGGTGTGGATACGCTCGATCTCTCGGGGCTGCTCGACGGCGTGCGGCTCGACCTGCGCCCCGGCTCGACGAGTGCCGTCGGCCTCCCGGCGGACACGGGCGGGCCTCCGCAAAGGCTCACCCTCGGGATCGCCCCGGGCACCGTCATCGAGAACGCGATCGGCACCGAACGAGCCGATCGGATCGTCGGCAACGCGGCCGGCAACCGCCTCGACGGGCGGGGCGGCGACGACCGTCTCGACGGCGGCGAGGGTGACGATCTTTTGCTGCCCGGCCCCGGAAACGACCGGCTCGTGGGCGGCCCCGGCCTCGATCGGGTGCTCTTCGACGGAGAAGCAGGGGCCTTCGCGATTCGATCAGAGCCCCAGAAGGTCCTGGTGCGCGATCTGCGGCCGGGTGCTCCGGAGGGTCGCGATCGGCTCGAGTCGGTCGAGTTCCTGGAGTTCTCGGACCGGGTCCTGAGCATGGTCGACCTCGCTTCGCCGCGAATGGCCCCGCGCTTCGACGACCTCGCGAGCCTCCTCGCGGGCACCGATTGCGGATCCGGCCCGCCCCTCGGCTGATCGACCCGGTGCGGTCGCGAGGATTCAAAAGGCGACCGCGTCGCCGCCCTTCAAGGCGAGGATCGCCCGTGCCTCGGCCGGGCTCGCGACCTCGAGGCCGAGGCCCTCGATGATCTGCCGGACCTTGTGGACCTGTTCGGCGTTGCTCCGGGCGAGCCGGCCGGGCCCGATCCACAAGGAGTCCTCGAGCCCGACCCGGACGTTGCCGCCCATCGCCGCGGCCATGGCCGCGATCGGCATCTGGGCGCGGCCGGCCCCCAGCACCGACCAGCGATAGGCGTCGCCGAACAGCCGGTCGGCGGTGCGCTTCATGTGCAACACGTCTTCCGGGTGGGTCCCGATCCCGCCCAGGATGCCGAACACCGTCTGCACGAACAGGGGCGGCTCGACGAGCTTGCGATCGAGGAAATGGGCGAGGTTGTAGAGGTGCGCCGTGTCGTAGCACTCGAACTCGAAGCGGGTACCGTTTCCGGCACAGGTCTTCAGGATGTACTCGATATCCTTGAAGGTGTTCTTGAAGACGTGGTCGCGGCTGTTCTCGAGATAGGGCCGCTCCCAATCGTACTTGAACCCTTTGAAGCGGTCGAGCATCGGGAAGATGCCGAAGTTCATCGAGCCCATGTTGAGGCTCGCGACCTCCGGCTTGAAGCGGGCGGCCGGTGCCACCCGCTGCTCGACGGTCATGCCGAGCCCGCCGCCGGTGGTGAGGTTCACGACCACGTCCGAGCGTTGCTTGATGAGCGGCAGGAAGCGGCCGAACGCTTCGGGGCTCTGGTCCGGTTTGCCGGTCTCGGGGTCGCGGGCGTGGAGATGGACGATCGCCGCCCCGGCTTCGGCCGCCCCCACCGCGGCATCGGCGATCTCCTCGGGCGTCACCGGCAGATGGGGCGACATGGAGGGCGTGTGGATCGCTCCCGTCACCGCGCAGGTGACGATCACCTTCCGAGCTTGCGCCATGTTCGCCTCCCCCGCCCCCGGTCGCTACCCCGACGCTTGGCGCCGAATATCCCTCGGCGGCGGAGGCGACAAGCTCGCCGGGCGCACGGCTCGTCGCCGGCCGGCGCGATGTGCCCGCCGCTGACCGAACCCGCTCAGGCCGAAACGACGAGCCTGCCGTCGAGCCGAGCCCCGTCCTCGGGTCGGATCACCCCGACCCTGCGAATCCGGGCGACCACCTCGTTTCGGTAGACGAAGCCCGTGTCGCGCTTGGCGTGACGGGCGAGATCGTAGCCGCGGATCCCGCCGAGGCCCGCGGTCTCCCGGCCGTTCCAGGCCTCGGCGAAGCCCCCGTTGCCGATGGAGCTGCCGAACAGCACGCGGAAGCGCCGGTCGCGGATCTCGGCGAGCGGCCGTCCCTGGATCTCGACGTCGACCGCGCGCGCCTGCGCGGCCCCGCTCCCGAGCGCGATCCGGTAGCGCAGGCCGCGCGAGAAATGGAGGTAGCCGCGCGAGACGTAGCCCTCGAGGTCGGCACCGGTCAGCTCGAAGATCTGGACGTTGTCTGTGAACGGCATCACCGCGAACCAATCGGAGAAGGTGATCGGGCCTTCGGGCGGGATGCCGGCCACGAGCCCGGTGGCGTTGAAGACCGCGATGTCGACGGCACCGTCCGGGAACGCCTCGGCCGAGCGGGCGACCACGAAGTCGTTCACGACCTCGCCGTTCCGGTCGTCACCCGAGGGGCGAACGGCACGAGCTCCTCGGCGCCGGCCGCGGCCCGGGCGGCCCGCACGGCCGGGCGAGCGACCGCTGCGCGCGCGGGTCGCACTCGGGTCGGTTGCGTGATCGCCCCACTCGTTTAAAGCGTGGGTAGGTGCCTTGTTCCCGCCGCGGCGGGTCGGAAGAGCGTCGGTGCCGTTCGAATTCGCCCTCCGACCGCGCCTGGTCGGATGCCTCCTCTTCGCCGGCGCGCTCGCCGCTTGCGAGCCCGAGGCCCAAGGACCCGTGCCGCAGGTCCGGCCGGTCCGCGCGATCGAGGTCGAGCCGCGCGAAGTCGCCGAGCCGGTCGTGCTCACCGGCCGGATCGCCGCCGCCGACGAGGTGGCACTCGGCTTCCGGATCGGCGGCAGGCTCCTGGAGCGACCGGTGGCGATGGGCCAGACCGTCGAGCCGGGCCAGCTCGTCGCCCGCCTCGAGCCGCAGAACGAGCTCAACGCGCTCCGGACCGCGGAAGCGAACCTGGTCGCGGCCCAGGGTCAGCTCGACGAGGCCCGCGCCGAGTTCGCTCGCCAGCGCCATCTCGAGGAGCGCGGCTGGGCGGCACGCGCGGTCTACGAGCGGGCGCGGCAGGCCTACCAGACCGCCCAGGCGCGGGTCGACGCCGCCCGGGCCCAGCTCGAGCTCGCCCGCGACCAGCTCGCCTTCACCGAGCTCCACGCCGATGCGCCGGGCGTGGTCGTGGCGGTCCTGGCCGAGCCGGGCGAGCTCGTGGCGGCCGGCCGGTCCTCCGCCTCGCCCGCGCGGGCGGCCGCGACGCGGTGTTCGACGTGCCGGCCGGGATCATCCGCAGGGCCCCGCCCGAGCCCGTGATCACGGTCGAGCTCGCCGACGATCGCGCGATCCGCACCGAGGGTCGGGTCCGCGAGGTGTCGCCCGAGGCCGACCCGATCACCCGGACCTTCGAGGTGAAGATCGGTTTGATCGACCCGCCGCCCGGCATGCGTCTCGGCGCCACCGTGATCGGCCGGATGGAGACCCAGGCGAGCGAGGTCCTGGAGGCCCCGGCGAGCGCGCTCTTCCGCCACGACGGCCGGCCGGCGGTCTGGGTGGTCGACCGGCAGAGCTGGTCGGTGGCGCTGCGGCCGGTCGAAGTCGCCCGGTTCGATTCGGCGAGCGTTGTGCTCGCCTCGGGCCTCGAGAAAGGCGAGCTCGTGGTCACCGCCGGGGTCCAGGCGCTGCATCCGGGCCAGAAGGTCCGGCTCGCCGGAGCGCGGACGTGAGCCGATTCGACCTCTCGGCCTGGGCGCTGCGCAACCGTTCGGTCGTCGCCTTTTTGATGCTGCTTTCCGTGGCAGCCGGGATCCTGGCCTTCCTCCAGCTCGGCCGCAACGAGGACCCGGCCTTCACGATCAAGACCATGGTGGTCTCCGCCGCCTGGCCGGGGGCGAGCCTCGAGGAGACGCTCGACCAGGTCACCGAGCGGATCGAGCGCAAGGTCCGGGAGCTCGAGGGCCTCGAGGTCGTGCGCAGCTTCACCCGCGCCGGCCAGGCCACCGTCTTCGTCGACCTCGAAGGTGCCGTGCGCTCGGCCGACGTGCCGAGGGCTTGGCAGCGGGTCCGCAACGAGGTCGCCGACATCTGGCCGCGCATGCCGCAGGGGGTGCTCGGCCCCTTCTTCAACGACCGCTTCGGCGACGTCTTCGGCATCATCTGGGGCTTCACCGCCGACGGCTTCTCGCACCGCGAGCTCAAGGATCGGGTCGAGGCGATCCGCAGCGAGCTCCTGCGCGGCCGGACGTCTCCAAGATCGAGCTCCTGGGCGCCAAGGACGAGGTCGTGTTCCTCGAGTTCTCGATGCGGCAGCTCTCGAGCCTGCAGCTCGACCGCCAGGCCCTTCTGGCCGCCATCGCGCAGCAGAACCTCGTGCGGCCGGCGGGCATCGTCGAGACCGGCGAGGAGCGGATCGCGCTCCGGGTCACCGGGGCGTTCGGCGACGAGCGCGACATCCTCGACATCACCTTCACGGCCGGCGGGCGGCGGCTGCGGATCGGCGACATCGCCGAGGTCCGCCGCGGCCTCGCCGATCCGCCGCAGCCGCTCTTCCGGGTCGGCGGCGAGCCCGCGATCGGGCTCGCGATCGCGATGCGCGAGGGCGGCGACATCCTGGCGCTCGGCGCGAACCTGAGGAAGGCCATGGCGCGTATCACCGCCGAGCTGCCGGTCGGGATCGAGCCGCACCTGGTGGCGGACCAGCCGCAGGTCGTCGAGGGAGCGATCGCCGACTTCATGACCTCGCTCTGGCAAGCGGTCGCGATCATCCTCGCCATGAGCTTCTTGAGCCTGGGCGTGCGCCCGGGGCTCGTCGTGGCCCTCGCGATCCCTTTGACCCTCGCGATCGTCTTTTCGGTCATGCTCCTCGCGGGCATCGACATGCAGCGCATCTCCCTCGGGGCGCTGATCATCGCGCTGGCGCTTCTGGTCGACGACGCGATGGCCACAACCGATGCCACGGTGACCCGGCTCGCCGCCGGTGACCCGATCGACAAGGCGGCCACTTGGGCCTTCGGGGCCTACGCCAAGGCGATGCTCGCGGGCACGCTCGTCACGATCGCGGGCTTCGTCCCGATCGGCTTCGCCGCGAGCTCGGCCGGCGAATACACCTTCACCCTCTTCGCGGTCGTGGCGATCGCGCTCGTCGTCTCCTGGTTCGTGCCGGTGCTCTTCACGCCGCTCCTCGGCACCCTGCTCTTGAAGCCGCCGGCACCCGGCGCGGCGCGCGGCCCGGATGCCGCGACGCGGCTCTACCGCGGCATCCTCCTCCTCGCGCTGAAGGCCCGCTACCTGACGATCGCCGCGACCCTCGGCGCGTTCGCGCTTTCGGTCTGGCTCCTGGGCTTCGTGCCGCGCCAGTTCTTCCCGGCCTCCGACCGGCCCGAGCTCGTGATCGATCTCACGCTGCCGCAGAACGCCTCGATCTACGCGAGCGAGAAGGTCTCGGCCGAGGTCGACGCGATGCTCGCGGGCGATCCCGACGTCGCCCGCTGGAGCACCCATGTCGGCCGCGGGGCGATCCGCTTCTACCTGCCTTTGAACGTCCAGCTCGCCAACCCGTTCTTCTCCCAGCTCGTGGTCGTGGCCAAGGACGCCGCGGCGCGCGATCGGCTGAAAGAGCGCCTCGAACGCGAGCTCGCCGAGCGCTTCCCGAACCTCGTGACCCGGCTCTACCCCCTGGAGCTCGGCCCACCGGTCGGCTGGCCCATCCAGTACCGCGTCATGGGCCCCGACCCCGAGACCGTGGCCACGATCGCCCTCGAGCTCGGCGCGCTGGTCGCGGCGAACCGGCTCACGACCGACGTCACCTACGATTGGATCGAGCCCACCCGCGAGGTGCGCGTACGGGTCGACCAGGACCAGGCGCGGCTGTTGGGCCTGAGCGCCGATGCGATCGGCCGGGTGCTGAACACCGTGGTCTCGGGTCTGCCCGTCACGCAGATCCGCGACGACATCTATCTGGGCGACGTGCTCGTGCGGGCGAGCGACGAGCAGCGGGTCTCGCTCGCGACGCTCGGCGAGCTGCCGATCCCGGTCCCGGACGGCCGCACCGTGCCGTTGAGCCAGGTCGCCCGGCTCGAGATCGGCCAGGACTTCCCGCTCGTCTGGCGGCGCGACCGGCTCGCCTCGCTCACCGTCCAGGCCGACCACGTGCCGGGCGTCCTGCCGGCCGAGGTGGTCGAAGCCCTGGCGCCCACGATCGAGAAGGCGCGCGCGGCCCTGCCCGAGGGCTATCGGATCGAGGTCGGCGGGACCGTCGAGGAGAGCGCGACCTCGCAGGCCTCGGTGTTCGCGGTCGTGCCGGTGATGATCCTGATCATGCTCACCGTCTTGATGTTCGAGCTCAAGAGCTTCCAAAAGCTCCTGATCGTCCTGAGCGTGGCACCCCTGGGCCTGATCGGAGTGGTGGCCGCACTCCTGCCCTCGGGCCGGCCGCTCCGCTTCGTGGCCCTTCTGGGCGTGCTCGCCCTCGTCGGCATCGTCATCAAGAACGCCGTCATCCTGTTGAGCCAGATCGAGGCCGACCGCGCGGTGGGGATGTCGGTCCGGGACGCCGTGGTGAACGCCTGCACGATCCGTTTCCGGCCGATCCTCCTGACCGCGATCTCTACGGTGCTCGGCATGGTCCCGATCGCACCCACGGTGTTCTGGGGGCCCATGGCCTTCGCCATCATGGGTGGTCTCCTCGCCGCCACGATCCTGACCCTCGTGTTCCTGCCGGCCCTCTACCTCGCCTGGTTCGGGCGCGCCGACCGCGCCGCCGCGGGTCCCGAGGCAACGCGACGTGGCGAGCCCGTCGCCGCCTGAGCCGGTCACGGTCGAAGCCGTCCTGGCACGCGCCTATTGGCGGCTGTTCTGGGGCCAGGCGCTGGCGCTCGTCGGCACCGGCATCGCCACGGTGGCCCTCGCCCTCGTCGCCTATCGGCTCGTCGGGCGCGACGCAGCGGCGATCTTCGGCACCCTCCTCGCCCTCAAGATGGGCACCTACGTGCTCTTGACGCCGCTCGCCGCGGCCCTGGTCCGCCGCCTGCCGCGCGGGCCGCTCCTGGTCGGCCTCGATCTGGCCCGCGCCGCCCTGCTCCTCATCCTCCCCTTCGTCCAGACGGTGGTCGGGCTGTTCCTGGTCGTGCTCGCCTTCCAGGTCTGCTCGGCGGTGTTCGTGCCGGCGGCGCAGGCGATCACCTCCGACCTCCTGCCCGACGAGGAGGCGTATGTCGACGCGCTCGCCCGCTCGCGCCTCGCCTCCGAGCTCGAGCAGGTGGCGAGCCCGGCGGTGGCCGGCCTCCTCCTGTTCGTCCTCGAGGCGCCGGCGCTGTTCGACGTGGCGGCGGTGGCGTTCCTGGCCTCGGCACTGCTGCTCGCCGGCGCCGGCTTCCCCGAGGGCGGCGAGCGGGGCCGCGAGGGGGTGTTGCGGTCGGCGCTGCGCGGACTCGGCGACTTCCTGGCGCAAGCCCCGCTGCGCGGGCTCGCCGCCCTCAACCTCGCCGCCGCGCTCGCCACGGCGGCCGTGACCGTGGTGACCGTGCACCACGTGCGCGCCGAGCTCGGCGGCAGCGAGCGGATGATGACCGCGGCGCTGGTCGCAGCGGGCGCCGGCTCGGTCGTGGGCGCGCTGCTCGTGCCCCGACTGCTCGAGCGCCACGGGAAGCGGTCGATCATGCTCGGGGGCGGGGTGCTCGCCGGAGCCGCGCTCCTCGCGGGCAGCCTCGGTCCGGGCTTCGCCGCACTGCTCGCGCTCTGGTTCCTCCTCGGGCTCGGCGGGGCGCTCGCCGCCACGCCCGCCGGCACGCTCCTGCGCGCGCTCGCCCCGCCGGGCGGCAAGCTCGCCCTCTACGCGACCCAGTTCGCGCTCGCCAACGCCGCGCTCGTGCTCGCCTACCCCGCAGCCGGCTGGCTCGCCTCGGGGTTCGGCACGGGCCCGGCGCTGCTGGTGTTCGCCGCACTCGCGCTCGCCGCCGTGGCGGCCGCCGCCCGGCTCTGGCCGCCCGGGGCCGGCGGCGCCCGCGCCTGACCCGAGGCCGCCGCGGGACGGCTCAGAACGAGCCGAGCGTCGCGCCGAGCGCGAGCACCAGGAGGAGGGCGAGCACCGGCCCGGCGATCGCCACGACGAAGAGCGGCCCGTAGCCCTCCTTGTGGCCGACGCCGCAGAGAGCGAGCAGCGTCACCACCGCCCCGTTGTGCGGCAGGCTGTCGAGCGTGCCGGCGCCCATGACCGCGATCCGGTGCAGGAGCGAGGGGTCGATCCCCTCCGCCCGGGCCACCTCGAGCTGGCTCGCGCCGAGCGCGTCGAGGGCGATCGTGAGCCCGCCCGAGGCCGAGCCGGTGAGGGCGGCGAGCGTGTTGACCGCGATCGTCATCGAGACGAGCGGTCCACCGCCGATCCCCAGGACCGCCTCGCGCACCATGGCGAAGGCCGGCATCGCCGCCACCACCGCACCGAAGCCCACGAGGCTGGCGACGCTCAGGATCGGCAGGACCGCGGCGTTGGCCCCGGCGTCCATGGTCCGGCGCAGATCCGGCACGAGGCGGCCGGCGGTCGCGAGCAGCACGAGAATGGCGGCGGCCAGGCCCACGATCACCGCCCAGACGCCGGCGACCGAGGCGAGCGTCGTCGGGCCGAAGCGCGGCTCGGCCAGGAAGCCGGTGTCGAGCCGAGGCAGGATCACGAACGCCATCAGGAAGTTGACGAGCACGACGACGGCGAGCGGCAGGACCGCCACGACCGGCGAGGGCCCGTCGCGGGCGGGCTCGGAGCGGTCGATCTCGGCCGGGTCGAACTCGCGGGCGAGCGTGACCATCTCGCGCAGCCGCTCGTCGACCGGCGTCGGCAGCGGCTCGCCCGGGGCCGGCTCGATCGCCGCGCCGGCCTGACGCGCGGTCGGAGCCCGCTCGGCCGCCTCGAGGCGGGCGAGCCACCAGAGGCCGAAGCCGAGCATGACGCCCGCCGCCAGGATACCGAGCCCGGGGGCGGCGAAGGGCGTGGTGCCGAGCACCGGCATGGGAATCGCGTTCTGGATCGCGGGCGTGCCGGGCAGCGCCGACATGGTGAAGGTCGAGGTGCCGAGCATCACCGCCGCCGGCATCAGCCGCGGCGGCACGGCGGCTCGGGCGAACAGCTCGCGCGCCATCGGCACGAGCACGAAGAAGGCGACGAACAGCCTCACCCCGCCATAGGTGACGACCGCCCCGGCGAGCACGACCGCGAGGATCGCCCGCTCGGGCTCGAGCCGCTCGCTCATCGCCCGCGCGATCACCGCCACGGCCCCGCTGTCCTCCATGAGCTTGCCGAACACCGCACCCAGGAGGAACAGCGGGAAGAACTGCGCCACGAAGCGGGCCGCCGCCCGCATGAAGGTCTGGGTCCAATGCGCGAGCAGCGGCTCGGTCGCGAAGGCCGCGGCCAGGAGTGCCGCGAGCGGGGCGAGCAAGAGCACGCTCCAGCCGCGGAAGGCCAGCGCCACGAGCAGCGCCAGGCCCAGGAGGATGCCGGGGAGGCCCATGCCTCACACGCCCTCGAGCAGCACGTTCACGTCGATCGAGGGGCGCACGCCCAGATTGCCGCCCTTCTCCTCGTGGAACTGCCCGGCGCAGCGCCGGCCCTCCGCGAACAGCATCTCGAGGAACGCCCACTCGGCGTTCAGCTTCGACGACCAGCCGAGTTCGACCATCATCGGGCTTGCGATCAGGTGCATCCGCAACGCCGCCCAGTGCCGGCTCTCCGGATCCTCGAGGCTCGCGAGGCGCTTCAAGAGCGCCATCATCCGCAGCTCCTTGATGAGCACCGCGTTGAACGAGACCTCGTTGAGCCGGTTCAGGATGTCGCGCGCCGTCCTGGGCGTGCCCGGCCGCTCGACCGGGTTGATGGCGATCAGGATCACGTCGTCGGCCGCGGAATAGCGGACCAGCGGGGTCAAGGTCGGGTTGCCCGAATAGCCGCCGTCCCAATAGGCCTCGCCCTCGATCTCGACCGCCTGGAAGAGGAACGGCAGGCAGGCCGAGGCCAGGAGCACCTCGGGCGTGAGCTCGGCATTGCGGAACACCCGGCCGCGGCCGGTCCGCACGTTGGTCGCGGTCACGAAGACCTTGAGCGGGGGGGCGCGCCAGTCGCGCGAAGTCGATGTTGGCGGCGAGGACGTCGGCGAGCGGATTGAGGCCCAAGGGGTTGAAGTCGTAGGGGCTGAACAGCCGCGAGGCGAGGTCGAGGGCGATGAAGGCGGGCGAGCTGTCGAGGGTCCAGCGGCCCAGCATCACGTCGAGAGGACCGCGCCGGAACGGGCTCGTGGCGGCACTCTCCGAGACCGCCTTCCAGAACCGGGCGAGGGCCGCGCGCGCCCTCGCGGCCGCCGGCCACGAGCCCGTCGGCCAGCACCGCGGCGTTCATGGCGCCGGCCGAGGTCCCGGAGATGCCCTCCACCTCGAGCCACTCCCCTTCGAGGAGCCGATCGAGCACGCCTCAGGTGAAGGCGCCGTGCGCCCCGCCACCTTGCAGGGCCAGATCGATCTTCACGGGCGCCGATTCGGCCCGCGCCTTGCCACTCCGAGCCATCGTGCGACCCTTCCCCAGCTCTTGGCACTGCACAGGAGCATGCTGCGCTGCAAAAAGCGAGACCCCCTCGGCCTCACCGGGCCTCGGGCTCGGCGCCGAGCAGGCGGGCGAGCCAGCGCCCCTCCGGATGCGCCGCGGCGAAGGTGGCAACCGCGATCAGGACCGGGACGCCAAGGAAGGCGCCCGGCACGCCCCAGAGGAGGGCGCCCGTGAACACCGCGAGCAGCACGAGGAACGGCGACAGGCCGAGCCGGGCGCCGGCCAGGCGCGGCTCGAGCCCGCTGTTGAGGAGGATCTGGACGAGGTTGAGCCCGACCAGCACGACCAGGGTCACCGCCACGTCCTGGAACTGCACCAGGGCGAGGAGGGTCGGCAGGACCGTGGCCACGAGCGGGCCGATGAAGGGCAGGTAGTTGAGGGCGAAGGCCATGACGCCCCAGACCGCGGCGAGCTCGAGGCCGACCAGTGCCGCCACGGCCGCGACCGCGAGGCCGGTGAGCGCGCTCACGAGCGTGCGCACTGCCATGTAGCGTTGCAGCTTGGCGGCGAGTGAAGCACTGCCCTCGAGCAGGAGCCGGCCGAGCTCGGGCCGCTCGAGGCGGGCCAGCCGGTCGCGCATCGGGCGGACCTCGAGCAGGCCGAGCGCCACGAAGACGAGCGTCACGAGGGTGAAGCTCGCGAGCCCCTGGAGCCGCGCCCCGGCCTCCGCGGCGAGGCGCAGGAGCCGGCCCGGATCGAGGCTCTCGCGCAGGATCCCGCGGGTGTAGAGCCCGTGCGCCTCGGCCCAGCCGGCGAACCGCTCGTAGAGGAGCTGCAGCCGGTCCGTGTTGGCGACGAGCCAGGCGGCGGCGCGGCCGAGGCCCCAGGCGACGGCGCCGAGGAGGAGCGCCGCCGCGGCCAGGCAGCAGGCGAGCGTCACGAGCAGCGCGAGCCCGGCCGGCAGGACCCGCTCGAGCGCCGCCTGGAGCGGCCAGACCACCGCCACGACGAGGAGCGCGCAGACCACCGGCGCGCTCACCGGGGCGCTCAGGTGCAGGGCACCCGCGAGCAGCACGAGTGCCGCCGTGGCCGCGCTCGCGCGCAGGAGTCCGTCAGCCGGCACTCGCGGCCGCCGGCCGGCCCGGGCTCAGGCGCCGCGCTCGCGCCGCCACTGCTCGAACAGCGCCCGCTCCTCGATCTCGCGCTGGGTCTCGGCCTGCTACAGCTGCCGCTGCCGCTCGAACTCGAGCTGGCGGCGCTTGGCCGCGTCGCGCTCGGCCTCGCTCACCCGTCCGTCGCCGTCGCTGTCCACGGCCTCGAACGCCAGCCGCTCGGCGGCGTAGGGTGCCGGCGCGTCGCCCGTCGGCGTCTGGGCCGCCACGGCGGCCGATGCCAGCACGGCCGCCCCGCCGGCGAGCGCTACGACTACCGCGCCGCGGCGGTGGCGCCGCGTCGCCCGTTGCGGTGTCCCCATCCCAGCTCTCCCGAACTGGTTTCGTCGCTCCGATCGAGGACGGGTCGGCCGGGCAGGCTCGCTGCGCTGCGCCCGTCAATTCACCGTAGAGAGAGTGAGACCGCTGGCTCGCAAGTTCAGAGCCCCGGCTCGTGCGAGGCGAAGTGTCGCGCCCCGGCGAAGGCCGCGAGCAGGCGCGCGGCGCCGGCCGGATCGGCGACCGCGAGGGCGGTCGAGAGCCCATCGGCGACGACCGCCTCGGGGGCGAGGACCGTCACCGGCTCCGTGCTCGCCGGGGACTCGCCGGTGCGCGGATCGAGGATCCGCGGCCGGCCATGGACGACCGCCCTCGAGGTCGCAACCGCGCCCTCGACCAGCGGCAAGGGCGCTCCGCCCTCCCGGCCGATCCGCCACGGACGCCCGTCCGGACGGGGACCCAGCGCCTTGAGCTCGCCCAAATCCACGAGCACCCGCTCAATTCCCCAGGCGCGAATCCGTTCGGCCAGACGATCGGTCAGGTAGCCTTGGGCGATGCCGTCGAGGGTGACCGCCATGCCGGGCCGGAGCAGCACGACCGCGTCGGGTGCCACCTCGAGCTTCCGCCAGTCGACGAGCCGCCGGGCGGCGGCCCGCTCCTGCCGGGTCGCGTCGCGGGCGGCGGCGAGCCAGAGCGGCTGGATCGTCGGGTCGAACGCGCCGTCGGAGAGCGCGGCGAGACGACAGGCGAGCCCCAGGACCTCGACCAGCTCGGGCGGCGGATCGTCGAGCCGACCCTCGCGTTCGAGCCGGGACAAAGCACTCGTCGGGTCGAACAGGGAAAAGACGGCCTCGAGCCGGGCGAGCTCGTCGAGGGCGGCGGCGATCGCGGCGCGGGCCTGCTCGGGCCCGACGCCGAGGAGGTCGATGCGGGCCGGCGCGCCGAGGGCGATTCCTTGCCAACGCGTGGTCGGCAGGCTCGCAGGCAGGGGACCGCCGAGCAGGTAGGCGGCACTTCCGAGACCCAGAAGCCGCAAGATCCGCCTCCGCGTGACCGGACGCATGGCCGCCGCCCCCTCCCTCGGGTCCCCGGGGGCACGCTGCGCGCACCACGGCCCACCCGCCTTGACGGCGGTCAAGGAAGCGGGCGGGGCACGCTTCTAGCTTCGTGATCGCCCCGGTCCCCGGGCACCGCGCCCGCCGACCGCGGGCGCAGCGCGGAGGCAACGCAGCCATGGCCGAGACCGGTGGACCCACCGCCCCCGAGCGCATCCCGTTCATGCAGCGGGTGCTCGACAATCCGTTCCTGCTGCTCTTCCTCGGCGTCGCCACGCCGGCCGTCCTCTATTTGCTCTGGGGAGTGATGGAGCTCTCCCAGATCCCCGTCGCTCGCTGAGGGGAGGACGACCATGGCCGTTCATCCCCCGGAAGCCCGGATCTGGTGGAACGAACCCGTGCCGAAGGGCGAACTGCTCTGGGTCGCCGTCGCGTTCCTCTGGGGCGTCATCATGTTCGTCATGATGATCTGGTGGCACCTCGAGGGCCGGCAGAACCTGTCCACCGAGGTCTACCGGATCGACCCCGAGGTCTTCCGATCGCGGGTCGAAGCCTTCGTCGAGCGCCACAAGGTCGGTGAGGAAGGCACGACCAGGATCCCGGTGGCCCGCGTGCCGCCCGGGGGTGATGCCTACATGCTCGGTCGGCTTTGGGAATGGTGGCCGGTGCTCGAGCTCGAGAAGGGCAAGACCTACCGGCTGCATCTTTCGTCGCTCGACTGGCAGCACGGTTTCTCGCTCCAGCCCGTCAACATCAACATCCAGGTCCATCCCGGGATCGAGCATGTGCTCACGATCACGCCCACCCAGGCGGGCGTCTTCTCCGTCGTGTGCAACGAGTTCTGCGGGGTCGGTCACCACCAGATGACCGGCCGCATCCGGGTGGTCGAACCCGGCACGGGAGGTTGAGCCATGGCGACCGCAACAGCCGGCCTCGGCGGCCTCGCGGGCCTCGCCGCGCGCTTCCGCACCTGCCCGGTCACCGGGCTCAAGGTCGACGCCGCGGCCGAGACCTTGATCAAGGCCAACGCCGTGGCCGCCGTCCTGTTCCTCGCGATCGGCGGGTTCCTGGGCTTGTTGGTCGCCCTCACCCGCTGGCAGGCCGTCCATCTCCTCGGACCGGATGCCTTCTACCTCGTCTTGACCGCGCACGGCATCAACGTGCTCCTGCTCTGGATCATCTTCTTCGAGGTCGCGGTCCTCTATTTCGCTTCCGCGGTCATCTTGAACTCGCGGCTCGCGGCACCGCAGATGGCCTGGGCGGCCTTCGTGCTGATGGTCGTGGGCGCGCTCGGCGTGAACTGGGCCGTGCTGCAGGGCGACAGCTCGGTGATGTTCACCTCATACGTGCCGATGCAGGCCTCGCCGCTCTTCTATCTCGGGCTGATCCTGTTCGCGGTCGGCGCGCTGATCGCCTGCTTCGTCTTCTTCGGCACGCTCGTGATCGCGAAAGAAGAAAAGACCTACGAAGGCTCGATCCCGCTCGTCACCTTCGGAGCGCTCACCGCGGCGATCATCGCGGTGTTCACGATCGCCTCGGGTGCCATCATTTTGATCCCGACCTTCCTCTGGTCCTTGGGCTACATCCGCCACATCGACAGCGTGATGTACAAACTGGTCTGGTGGGGGATGGGCCATTCGAGCCAGCAGATCAACGTCTCGGCGCACGTCGCCGTTTGGTACCTGATCGGCGCGCTCGTCCTCGGTGCCAAGCCGATCTCGGAGAAGGTCAGCCGGGTCGCCTTCCTCTTCTACATCCTGTTCCTCCAGCTCGCCTCGGCGCACCACATGCTGGTCGAGCCGGGGCTGAGCGCGGAGTGGAAAGTCTTCAACACCTCCTACGCCATGTACCTGGCGGTGCTCGGCTCGATGATCCACGGCATGACCGTGCCGGGTGCCATCGAGGCGGCGCAGAGGAAGCGCGGCTACACGAACGGCATCTTCGAGTGGCTCAGGAAGGCGCCCTGGGACAACCCGGCCTTCGCCGGCATGTTCCTCTCGCTCGTCCTGTTCGGCTTCTTGGGCGGGATCAGCGGGGTGGTGCTCGGCGCCGAGCAGCTCAACATCATGATGCACAACACGCTCTACGTGCCCGGCCATTTCCACGCCACGGTGGTCGCCGGCACCACGCTCGCTTTCATGGCCGTGACCTATCTCGTCCTGCCCTTGATCTTCCGTCGCGAGGTGATGTTCCCGAAGCTCGCCAAGTGGCAGCCCTATCTCTTCGGCATCGGCGCCGGTGGCATCTCGCTCTTCATGATGGGTGCCGGCACGCTCGGGGTCTCCCGCCGGCATTGGGACATCACCTTCTCGGATGCCGCCCTCGGCTTCGACTATCCCGGTGCGGCCTTCCTCATGCTCGCCTTGAACGGCCTCTTCGCGATCCTCGCGACCGTGGGAGGTGCCCTCTACGTGATCGTCACCGTGGCCACGGTGCTGTTCGGCGAGCGGGTCGGGCCCGAGGGACCGAAGACGCCGATCTCGGCCGCACCGGCTGCGGTCACCGCCGAGGCGGTCTCCAAGTACGGCAGTGCCGGGACGCTGCACCTGCCCGGCACCTACGTGTTGATCACGGTGTTCTTCGTCGCCTTCGTCCTCTACTACTTCGTCAACTGGAAGTACCTGTCCGAGCTCTGGCCGATGAGCTGAGGCCGACGAGAGCGCGAGGGAGGATCACGCCGTGCGCAGCGCGCTCACCGGTCCGCGAAGCCTCGCCGCCGATCTGGTCTCGGTCTTCAAGCTGCGCATCGGCGTGGTGATCACCGCTTCCGCCCTGGGCGGCGTCGCGGTGACCCCGGGGTCCTTGCCCGAAGCCCACAGGGTGGTGTTGCTCGCCCTCGCGGTGTTCATGGCCTCGGCCGCTTCGGGGGCCTTCAACCAGCTCTGGGAACGGGGGCTGGATGCGCGGATGCGGCGGACCGCGCGGCGGCCCTTCGTGGCCGGCCGCCTGCGGGCCGGTCCTTCTTGGTACGTCTCGATCCTGCTGCTCCTGATCGCGGGCGGCGGCCTCGCCGCGGCCGCCGCCAACCCCTGGGCCGCCGGCTACACCCTCGCCGGGGCCCTCACCTATGCGCTCGTCTACACGGTGTGGCTCAAGCCCCGGACCTGGCTCAACATCGTGGTGGGCGGGCTCGCCGGCTCGTTCGCCGTCCTCGCCGGCGCGGCAGCGGTCGACCCGGGCCTCGCCCCCGAGCCCGTGCTGCTCGCGATCGTGCTCTTCCTTTGGACCCCGCCGCATTTCTGGGCGCTCGCCATGGCCGCCAAGGAGGACTACGCGCTGTGCGGCGTGCCGATGCTGCCCGTGGTCATGGGCGATGCGGTCTGCGCCAAGATCGTCTTCGCCCACGCGCTCGCCCTCTCGGCGATCGCGCTTTTGCCCGCGCTTTTCTCGATGGGTGCCGTCTATCTCGTGGCGGCACTCCTGGGTGGCGTCTGGTTCAGCTGGAAATGCTGGCTTTTGGTGCGCGAGCCCACGAAGAAGAACGCGATCCGCGCCTTCCTCGCCTCGCTCTCCCAGCTCTCGCTCCTGCTCGCGGGCGCGGTCGCCGACCGCCTGCTCTCCGGAATCGGCTGATGCTCCGGCTCGTTCTTTCGCTCGCCCTTCTGTTGGCACCGGCGACCGCCACGGCCCGTGCGGTGATCTCGGCCGAAGACGCGCTCGCCCGGGGCGAGGCGGCAGTCGGCCGGATCCTTCCCGACCTCGTGCTCGTCGATTCGGAGGGGGAGCCGGTCGCGCTCGCCGAGCTGCGCGGCAGGCCGGCCCTCGTCGCGTTCGTCTACACCGGCTGCTCGACGGTGTGCCCGGCGCTCGTTCAGAACCTCTACCCGGTGGTCGCCGAGGCGCAGCGTATGCTCGGCCGCGAGGCCTTCCTCACCCTCACGGTGGGATTCGATTCGCGCAACGACCGCCCCGAGCGGCTGCGCTCCTTCGCCCGCGCCCAGGGGGTCGACCTGCCGAACTGGCGCTTCCTCTCGGCCGACCAGCCGACCATCGACCGGCTCGCCGACACGCTCGGCTTCGCCTATTGGCCCTCGGCCGGCGGCTTCGACCACCTGGCGCTCGTCTCGGTGATCGACCGCGACGGCCGGGTCTACCGCCAGATCTACGGCGGCGTCTTCTCGACCCCGCAGATCGTCGAGCCCTTGAAGGACGTGGTGCTCGGCCGCGACCGACCGATCCTCTCCTTGCCGGCCCTGGTCGACCGGATCCGCTGGTTCTGCACGGTCTACGACCCGCGGACCGATCGCTACAGTTTCTCCTACGCCTTTTTCATCGGGATCGTCGTCGGCGGGGCGACGCTCTCGGGGGTGCTCGTCTGGATGGTCCGCGAGTGGCTGCGCCGGCCGGCCTCGGCTCGCGGCGCATGACATCGCTTCGGGGCATCGTGCGCGCCGGGTTCGACCGCGCGGAGGCGCTGCTCGGCCGCGCCTTCCCGCCCGCTTGGAACCCGCTTTTGAATTTGGGCGCGCTCGGCTTTTTCTTCTATTGGATCGTCGCGGCGAGCGGGATCTACGTTTACATTTTCTTCGACACGGGGATCACCCAGGCCTACGCCTCGATCGAGTACATGACGCACGAGCAGTGGTATCTCGCGGGCGTCATGCGCAGCTTCCACCGCTACGCCTCGGATGCGCTCGTGATCGTCGCGGTGCTGCATCTGTTGCGCGAGTTCGGCCAAGACCGCTACCGCGGCGTGCGCTGGTTCTCTTGGGTGACCGGTGTCGTGGTCCTGGTCCTCGTCTTCGTGGCCGGCATCACCGGTTACTGGCTCGTCTGGGACGAGCTCGCCCAGTACGTGGCGATCGTCACGACCGAGTGGTTCGACGCCCTCGGCATCTTCGGCGAACCGGTGGCGCGCAACTTCCTGGCGCCCTCGACCCTCGACAGCCGATTCTTCACGCTCATGGTCTTCATCCACATCGCCGTGCCCTTGATCGCGCTCGTCTTGTTGTGGGTCCACCTCCAGCGGATCGCGAAGCCGCGGATCAACCCGCCGCGCGGACTGGCGCTCGGCAGCTTCCTATCGCTTCTCGCGCTGTCGCTCGTCCATCCGGCGGTGAGCCGGGGTCCCGCCGATCTGGCGACCGTGCCCGGCGAGGTCGGCCTCGATTGGTTCTATATCGCCGCCTACCCGCTCCTCCAGACGCTGCCCGCGCCGCTCACTTGGACGACCGCCCTCTTTCTCCTTGTCCTCGCACTCGCCATCCCCTGGCTACCGCCTTTGCGGATGGCCCGGCCCGCCCGTGTCGACCTCGCGAACTGCAACGGCTGCGCACGCTGCTTCGCCGACTGCCCCTACAACGCGGTCACCATGGTGCCGCGCAGCGACGGTGCGCCCTTCTCGGCCGAGGCACGGGTCGACCCGTCCCTTTGCGTGCGCTGCGGAATCTGCGCCGGCGCCTGCCCCACGGCGATACCCTTCCGGCGGGCGAGCGAGCTCTCGCCAGGTATCGACCTGCCCGATCTCTCGATCGCGTTCCTGCGCGAGCGCGTGGAGGCCGAAGGCGCCCGGCTCGCCGGCCGAGGCCGGGTCATGGTCTTCGGCTGCGGCGAGGGCGTCCCGCTCGAAGGCCTCGCGAGCGAGCGCATCGGGGTCGTGCGGCTCGCCTGCGCGGGCCAGCTCCCGCCATCCTTCGTCGACTACGTGCTGGCCCGTGACTTGGCCGACGGGGTCCTGGTCACCGGCTGCGCGGAAAACGCCTGCCACGCCCGGTTCGGCCTGGCCTGGACCGAGGCGCGCTTCGCCCGGAGCCGCGACCCGCATCTGCGCCAGCGCGTACCGGCCGAGCGGCTGCGTACGCTTTGGGCCGGGAGGCTCGGCAGAGGCGCGCTCGAAGCGGAGCTCAGGGCCTTCGCCCGGTCGCTCGAGGCGCTTCCGCCTACCGTCCAGCCGCGGTCGGTACCGGGCTTGCGCGCGCCCGCGGAGGTCCGCGGTGCTTAGCCCGGCGCAATGGGCCGGACAGCTGCTCTTCTACGCGGCCGCCGCGGGCGTGACCGGCCTGTTCGCGACCTGGCCCACCTGGTCGCGGTTGCCGCCCGAGGAAGCGCAGATCACGATCGCCTTCGCTCACGGCGGCGCCCGCAAGGAGGCCTGCCGGAGGCTCTCCCCGGAAGAGATCGCCGCCTTGCCGGCCCGCGAGCGCCGACCCTCCGACTGCAGCCGCGAGCGCGTGCCGCTGCGCTTCGAATTCGTGCTCGACGACCGCCCGCTCCTCGCGCGCACGCTCCCGCCCTCGGGCCTGTCGCGCGACGGCCCCGCGCAGCTCTACGAGAAGCTCGCCGTGCCCTCCGGCCGCCACACCGTCACGGTCCGCCTCGCCGACAGCGGGCGCGCCTCGGGCTTCGACTACGAGAGCCGGTTCGACCTCGAGCTCCGGCCCCGGCAGAACCTGGCGATCGACTTCGGGCCCGATCGCGGCGGCTTTTTCATCCGCTGAGGGAGGCACGGCGGTGGCTTTGATCACTTGGCGCCCCGAGTTCGAGACCGGCATCCCCGACGTCGACCACGAGCACCGCGAGCTCGTGACGCTGATCAATCAGCTGCACGACGCGCTCGAGGCCGGCGCCTCGAAGGACGAGGTGGCACGATTCCTGGGCGAGGTGTTCGCCCGGATCTCGGCCCATTTCGCCCTCGAGGAATCGATCATGCGCAAGCATCGCTACGACGAATATGCCGAGCACAAGGCCGATCACGAAAAGCTCTTGGACGACATCCGCGACATCATGGATGCGCACGCAGCGGATGCCTGTTTCGACTACCGCGATGCGCTCGGAGCCGCGGTACGCGACTGGTTCGTCGAGCATTTCAAGACCAAGGACGCCCGGCTGCACAAGAAGCTCGGGGTCTGAAGGGAGGCGGTGATGGCCGAACTCGTCTACCCCGCGGGCGAGCCCTTCGCGAACGTGCTGCGGATCGTCGGCCGCGGGCCGACCCTCTCGCGCCCGCTCGAGGTCGAGGAGGCCGAGGCGGCCATGGCGGCAATCCTCGATGGCCGGGTCGACGAACTCCAGCTCGGCGCGTTCCTCTTGACGCTCCGCACGCGCGGCGAGGCCGCCTCGGAGATCGCAGGCTTCCTCCGCGCCGCCCGCGCCCGCCTCCCCGATCTTTCCGCCTTCGCGGTGGATCTCGACTGGCCTTCTTATGCCGACGCCCACAAGCAGCTTCCCTGGTTCCTCTTGGCCGCTCGACTCGTCGCACTCTCGGGCGCACGCGTGCTGATCCACGGCGTGGCGGGCGAAGGACCGGCCGGGACCCGCGCGGGGCTCGCGGCCCTCGGTGTGCCGATCGCCGGCACGATCGGCGAGGCGGCGCGCGCGCTCGACCGCACGGGCCTCGCCTATCTGCCGCTCGAAACTTTCTCACCCCGGCTCGCCGAGTTGCTCGCGCTCAAGCCTCGGCTCGGCGTGCGGACCGTGATCAACAGCCTCGTGCGCGCGCTCGACCCGGCCGGGGCACGCGCACGGATCGTGGGCGTGTTCCACCCGCCCTATCTCCGGCTCCACGCCGAGGCCGAGCAAATCTCGGGTCGCGGTCCTTGTGCCGTCTTCAAAGGCGGCGGGGGCGAGGCGCAGCGCAATCCCGAGAAGCCCTGCCGGGTCCTGCGCGTCGAGGCAGGCGAGGTGCGCGAGGAGCTCTGGCCGGCGCTCCTGGGCGAGGACCGACACCCGTGGCGGCAGGAGCCGCTCGAAGTCGGCCGGCTCGCGGACCTCTGGGAAGGCCGGCTCGACGCGCCCGGGGCGATCGCCGCGGTGACCGGCACGGCGGCGATCGCCTTGCACCTGCTCGCCAGGGCCGGGTCGATGGCGGCGGCCCAGGCCCTCGCCGAGGCGCTCTGGCGCGAGCGGCCGCGGCTCGCCCGCGCGGCCTGACCCGCGGGGCCGAGGCCGCGAGTCAGCCGAGCCCGGCCCGGTCGCGCAGGATCGTGCGGATCGCGGGCGACGCGCCGATCGGACCGCTGTAGGCGACCGGCCCGGGCGCGGCACCGACCGCGTCCTCGACATCGCCCTTCCCGTGCGGGCCGGCGTCCACGAAGAGACCGACGACCACGACCTTTTGCTCGGCGAGGGCGGCGAGCCGCGCCCCGAGCCGCGGCGTCTGCTCGAGGAACGCCGTTTCGACCGCAGCCCATGGGCCCGCTTCTCGCACACGGACCGCCAGCGCCTCGGCGGAAGCACCACTTCCGCTGTGGCGGGGCGTGCCGTGGGCCGCGAGGAGCAGCACGACCTCCTCGGCGCGCCAGCCCCGGGCACGCGTCGTCGCCCAGGCGGTCTCGGCCACGACCCGAGCGAGGAGCGGGTGGGTTCCGACGGGCCGGGCGATCGTGAGCCCCTCGATGCCGGCGAGACGCTCGCGCATCCGATCGAGGATGAAGCCCTCGGCCATGAGGAGCGGCACCACCGCGACCGGTCGCGGCAAGGTCCGGGCGATCGCCTCGATCCCGGGCTCTCCGCGCAGGCAACCGGCCGCGACCGCGACCCCGGGCAACGCCGCCCCGAGGGCTCGGGCGTGCACCGCGGCGACCCCCGGCCCGCCTCCGATCCCGTGGGTCGCGATCAGGAGCGAGCGGGGCGAGCTCAGTGGCTGGTACCCTCCGAACGGCCGATCTTGTTGCCGACATTGTACTTGCCGGAGGGCTTGTCGGCCGGGATCCGCTTCACCTCTTCGAGCGTCGCGGCATCGTAGACCACGACCCAGCCGTCCCGGTCACCGACCGAGAGCAGCACCCGGCGGCCGTGCCGATCGAACTCGGTGTGCGCGGCCGTGGCACCGGGCACCGGGGTCAGTGTGCGCACGATCTCAAGTGTCGCCTTGTCGATCACCTGGACCGTGTCGCGCTTCGGACCGAGGCTCGCATCGAGCCAGGCGTAGCGGCTCTTCTCGTGCGAGCGCAGGAAGAAGCCCGGCCCGAGCGTTTCGATCCGTTTCACGACCCGCCAGGTGCGGGTGTCGAGCACGGTCAAGGAGGCCTCGCGCAGGTTGGGGAAGGCCAAGAGCCGGGTACCCTCGCGCTCGAAGGTGATGCCGGCGCCGAGATGCGGCAGGCCCGCTGCGGGCACCTCGGCGATCACCCGGCGCACGTCCAGATTGACCACGCGCAGTTTGCTGCCGTCGCGCGAGGATCCGACGACGTGCCGCCAGGAGGGGTCGAAGACGAAATCGTCCATGGGCTCCGGGAGCTCGTCGATCCGGCGGATCGGGAACGGCCCCACGGAAGAGGGGATCGCCTCGACCATGCCCTTCTCGTGGCTGTGCACGAGGCCCTCGAAGACCGGCGGGGCGTCGGGGCGCCAATCGATCTCCCAGAGCTCGGCCACGTCCTTCAAAGCCACGAGGAAGCTGTTGCGCGGCGGGGCGGCATAAACCGCGCTCACCCGCGAGCGCCGCCCGCCCCGCCGATCGGCGACCTCGATCACCTTAAGGAGCTCGAGACTCGCGGCGTCGAGCAGGACGAGGGTCGGCGGGAGCCAGTTGGCCACCGCCAGCACGCGGCCGTCGGCCGAGATCGCGATGTTGCGGGTGTTGATCCCGGCCCGCACCTCGGCCACCGGCAGAAGACCCCAGAGATCATAGCGCAGCACCCAGCCGTCGCGGCTCACGAAGTGGACGAAGCGACCGTCGGGACTGAACTTCGGGCCGCCGTGCACGGCGTAAGGTGTCGGGAAGCGGGCGAGACGCACGAGCCGGTCGCCGTCCAGGACCGAGGCGTGGTGGTCGCCCTGCTCCACCAACACGAAGAGGTTCGAGGGATCGGCGTCGTGGACCGGTCGGGCGGGCAGCCGGGCGGGATCCACGAGCCAGCGCCGCGAGGCGCGGATCCGGGCCTCCGTCCAGACCGGTGGTTCGCGCGGCGGCGCGAAGATGTAGGCGACGAGCGCCTCGATCTGCTCCGGTGCCAGGACCTCGCCGAAGCCGGGCATCTGGGTCGCCGGCCGACCCTCGGCCACGACTCGCCGGGTCCGGTCGGGCCCGAGTCGCCCCAGGCTTTCCGGCAAGAGGGCAGGACCCGTCCCACCCAGCCGATCGCCACCGTGGCAGACCGCGCAAAGGGTCGTGTAGAGGCTCCGGATCGCCGCGTCCTCGGCGGCCGAGGCCGCCGGCGCCGCCAGCAACACCCCCGTCACGAGCAGGTCAAGCCGCCGCACGGCCCGCTCCCGCGCCATCGAGGCCGATCTCGGCATCGGAGAGATAGCAACCGGGATCCTCCGCGAAAGGGTCGCCCGTGGTCCGCAGCGCCCGGATCCGTGTGTTCCCACCGCAGATCGCGAATTCGGCGCAGCGCCCGCAGCGGCCCGAGATCGCCCGCGGCCGGCGGCGCAAGCCCGCGAGGATCGGATCGGAGAGGTCCTGCCAGATCGCCGAGAAGGGCCGTTCCTTCACGTTGCCGAGGCTGTGGTGCCACCAGAAGGTGTCGGGATGCACGTTGCCCAGATTGTCGATGTTGGCGATGTTCACGCCCGACGCGTTGCCGCCCCAAGCCTCGAGATGGGCGCGCAGGTGCGCCGCCTTGTCGGGGAAGCGGCGCTCGACCCAGCGCAAGAGGTAGACGCCGTCGGCATCGTTGTTGCCGGTGACGAACTCGCTCCCGCGCCCCTCTCGCAAGTGCCGCCAGGCGCGTTCGATCAGCTCGTCCATGACCGCACGCGTAGTGGCATGCGCCGCGTCGTCCATCCGGTAGCGCCGGCCGCGGCCGGAATAGACGAGATGTGAGAGATAGAACTTGTCGATCGCTTCCGCTTCCATGAGGTCGAGCAGCGGGACGAAGCTCTCCACGTTGCGCTCGGTCAAGGTGAAGCGCAAGCCCACCTTTATGCCACGGGCGCGCAACAGCCGGATGCCGGCGAGCGAGCGGTCGAACGCGCCCTCCTGGCGGCGGAAGCGGTCGTGGACCGCGCCGATCCCGTCCAGGCTCACGCCCACATAGTCGTAGCCGACCGCGGCGATCCGATCGGCGATCCTCGCGTCGATCAGCGCGCCGTTGGTCGAGAGCCCGAGATAGAAGCCGAGTTCCTTGGCGCGCGCGGAGACCGTGAAGATGTCGGGTCGAAGGAGCGGCTCGCCCCCCGAAAGGATCAGAACGGGCACGCCGAACGCGCGGAGGTCGTCCATCACGCGGAAGACCTCCTCGGTCGAGAGCTCGCCCGGGAAGTCCACGTCGGCCGAGAGCGAGTAGCAGTGGATGCAGTTGAGGTTGCAACGGCGGATCAGGTTCCAGATCACGACCGGCCCCGTCGGCACGGGCCGCCGTAGCGGCGTCGGACGGATCAGCTCGGCAAGGAACCGGGTCAGGCGGAACATTCGCGGGTCTCCGACGAGGCGGGCGGCTCGGGAGCGAGCCGCAGCCCGGTCTTCTTGAGGATCCGGGTGCTGTAGAGCACGTCGGAAGCCCGGCAGGCGCTCCCGAGCAGCGCTGCGATCTCGACGCGGTGCCCCTCGGTCTCCGCCCGGCTCCGGCCGTGGACCATGGCGAAGAGATTGTAGGGCCAGTGCGGCAGGCAGCGGGGTCGCCTGTAGCAATGCGAGACGAAGGGAAGGGCTCCGACCGAGGGGCCGAGACGGCTCACGTCGTGGTCGTCGACGTCCCAGACCGTCATGGCATTGGCGAGGAAACCGAGCCGGTAATGGTTCGGCACGGCGGCGATCCGGCGGATCACCCCGCGCTCGCGCAGCCGCCGCAGACGATCCAGGAGCTCGGCCTGCGGGAGGCCCAGCGCTCGGGCGAGCTCGGCGAACGGTTCGACGCCGAGCGGCAGCCCGTCCTGGCTCGCCACGAGGATCCGTCGGTCGACCGGGTCGAGCACGGGCGGCCTCAAACCGGCAAGACGAGCTCGAGGCGGTATTCCTCGAGCTTCGGTAAGTCGAGCACGGCGAGGCCGGTTTCCGCCTCGATCCGGGCGATCGCCGCGGGGAGCTGCTGCGCCCGCTCGACCGCCAACACGAACCACATGTTGAAGCGGTGCTCGCGCTCGTAATTGTGGGCGACCTCGGGCATCGCCCCGAGCCGCGCGGCCACCTCTTCGAAACGATCGGCCGGCACCGCCATGGCGCAGAGGGTCACGGCACCGCCGAGCTTTTCGGCGTCGAGCATCGGCGCGAAGCGGCCGACGACGCCCGTGTCGACGAGCCGAGCGAGCCGCGAGACGACGGCCTCCTCGGTCGTCTCGAGGCTGGCCGCGAGCTCGGCGAACGGGCGCTCGACGATCGGCACGCCCCGCTGCAGGGCGGCGACGATCGCCCGGTCGATCGGGTCGAGATGCCCGCTCCTCATGCCGCGGCCTCCGCAGATCCGGCATCGGCCGGCGCGTAGCGGGCGGCGCGCTGGACGAAGCGCCGCCGCGAGAAGAGCACCGCCCGCGGCACGCCCTCGAGCCCGGCGCGCAGCAAGACGGCGTGCACCACGCGCAGGGTCGCGAGACGCTGCGGCCCGTGGACCATGAAGAACAGGTTGTAAGGCCAAAGCGGTGGCCGACGCGGCCGGACGTAGCAGAGGCTCACCGCGGGCTCGCGGGCGAGCCGCCGGCCGGCCGCCTCGACCTCCGCGTCGGGGATGTCGAGCACGACCATCGCGTTCGCCCGATAGCCGAGCTCCCGGTGCCGGACGACGAGCCCCGCCCGGTTGATCACGCCCGCCGCGCGCAGAGCGGCGAGCCGCGAGAGGACCTCGTGCTCCGCGAGCCCGAGCCGCTCGCCGAGTGCCGCGAAAGGTCGCGGCACGAGGGGCAGGCCCGCCTCGAGGGCGGCGAGCAGGGCGCGGTCGGCCGGTGTCAGCTCCATCGGAGGGGGAACCCGAGGTCGAGCTTGAACGGCCGTTCGAGCGGCAGGTCCAAGACCACAAGGCCGGTGCGGGCCTCGATCGAGGCCAGAACCTGCTCGACGCGGGCACGGCTCGGCGCGGCGACGACGAACCAGAGGTTGAACCGGTGCTCGCGCTCGTAATTGTGGTTGACCTCGGCGAAGGAGCTCACGAACGCCGCGACCTCCTCGAGCCGCTCCTTCGGCACTGCCATCGCCGCGAGCGTGCTGGCCCCGGCGCGGTTGGGGGCCACGGTCACCCCCACGCGCGCCAACACCCCCGCCGCCCGCAGCCTCGCGAGTGCTTCGATCACCTCCGCCTCGCTCGCTCCCACCGCCTCGGCCATCGCCGCGTAGGGGCGGGGCACGAGCGGCAACTCGCGCTGGAAGCGGTCGAGCAGGGCGCGCTCGAGAGGCGTGGGCTCGAACGGCATGGGCTCGGGCGGGGAAGCGGCCTCGCCCATGCGCTCAGCTCCCGATCCGGTGCGCCCGGGCGGTCGAGAAGATCCCCGACGGCTTGTCGGCCGGCAGGCTCGCGAGGAGCTCGCGGCGACGGGTGTCCAAGACGATCACCCGATCGTCGTCGCGCGCCGAAAGCCACACCTGCTCGCCCCTTGGCGTGAACTCGAGGTGGAGGATCGCCCGGCCCGGGCTCAGCGTCCCGGCCGGCGCGAGCCGCTCGAGGTCGAGGATCGCCACCTTGCCGTTGTGCGGGTGGGCGAGGCTCACCCAGGCCTCCCGGCCGTCGGGGCGGACCACGACGAACACGGGCTGGCCGGGTGTGGGGATCCGGGTGACCTCCTGCCAGCTCCGCTTGTCGACCACGAGCACCTCGTGCCGGCCGACGGCGGGCAGGAGGAGATGTTCGCCCGCGGCACCCCACCCTTCGAGGTGCGGCATCTTGTAGACGGGCAAGGGTTCCTCGCCGCGGCCGTAGCCGTCGAGGATGCGGCGCGGCCCCGCTTCGGCGTGCCAGAGGTCGAGCAGGACGATCCCGTCCTCGCCGAACAGACCCGCGAGGTAGAACCGGCCATCCGGGGTGACGTTGGCGTCGTAGGGCAGGCTGCCGATCCCGGCGAAGCGCGTGATCCGCGGTACCGAGAGATCGCTCGGGTCGAGCAGCCAGATCTCGCCCGAATCGTAGAGCGTGAACGCGAAGCCGCCCTCGGCCGTGTCGACCAGCCCAACGACCTTGGAGCGCTTGCCGTCCGACCCGACCGCCGCGACCTCGGCGAGCGGCGCGAGCGTCGCGGAATCGAAAAGCCGCACGCCGCCCGGTTCGTAGTTCGCGACCGCGACCAGGCGGCCGTCTTGCGAGATGGCCCCGCCGATCGCGTTGCCGGCCTGGACGATCCGGCCGACCAGGCGGCGTTCCAACAGATCGACCTTGGAGAGGCCGCCGTCGCGGCCGAAGACGAAGGCGAAGCGGGCGTCGCGGGAGAAGACGAGCGAGGCGTGCGAGAGGTCGCCGAGCCCCTCGACACGGCCCAGGACCGTGCGCCCGGTGCTCTCCGCGATCAGGACCGAGCCCCGCGCGCGTTCGACGACGACCAAGAGATCGCCCGTGCCGCGGAGCTCGGGGCAGGCGCCCCGGACCTCCCGCGACAGGAAGAGCGGTGCCGCCGCGCCGAGGCCGATCGCCGTGCGGCGCCTCATGGGACCCTCCCCTCGGCAAGGAGCTCGACCAGGAAGCGCGCCTCGGCCTCGGCCAGCTCGTGCTTCCAGGGCGGCATCGGCGTGCCCGGCCGTCCCTCGAGTACGGTGACGACGAGGCCCTCTCGGTCCTTCTCCCGCAAGGTCTCGGGCAGGAGCGGCGGCCCGAGCCCGCCCTTCATGGTGAGGCCGTGGCAGGAGCCGCAATCGTGCCGCAGGAGATGGACGAGCTCGCTCCTGCGCGCGGGCGCGAGCTCGACGCCCTCCGCCCGTTGCAGCTCGAGCCGGCCGATCCCGGCGAGCAGCAGGAGCAGCAGCGCGGCCGCGGCGCGCTCAGGCATGGCCCTGCACCTCGAGCCGGGCGAGCGAGGCAGCCGGGCGCGCGAGCGCGAGCGGTAGAGCGAGTGCTTCGACCACCCGGCCGATGACGAAGAGGGTGGGCGAGCCGAGCCTCGCCGCGCGCGCCGCCTCGCCGATCGCCGCGAGCGGCGCGCGCACGACCCGCTCGGAGGGCGTGGTCCCCTGCGCGATCGCCGCAGCCGGGGTCGCGGGCGAGAGGCCGGCCTCCCGCAGCCCCTCGACGATCCGGTCGATCTGGGCGAGGCCCATGTAGACGACGAGCGTCGTGTCGGGATCGGCGAGCCCCCGCCAGTCGAGCTCCAGGGGTTCGTCCTCCCGGCAGTGGCCGGTGACGAACCGCACGCCCGTGGCGAGCCCGCGGTGGGTCAGGGGGATGAGCGCGCTCGCGGCGCAGCCGGTCGCGGCGGTCACCCCCGGGACGACCTCGACCGCGATGCCGTGGCGCAGCAGGTAGAGCGCTTCCTCGCCGCCGCGGCCGAAGATGAAGGGATCGCCGCCCTTGAGCCGGACCACCACCCGGTCCGGCGCGGCGACGCGACGGAGGAGCTCGTTGATCTCCTCCTGGTGCATGGCGTGGCGCCCGGGCGCCTTGCCGACGTCGATCCGCCGCGCCCGAGGCTGCACGAGGCCCAACACCCCCTCGCCCACCAGCCGGTCGTGGACCACGACGTCGGCGAGCTGGAGCAGGCGCGCCGCCTTCAAGGTGAGGAGCTCGGGGTCGCCGGGCCCGGCTCCGACGAGGTGGACCGTCGGTGGCTGCATCGCTCGCTTCCCGAGGCTGCCGCGCTCACGGGCCCGGGCGACGGCCTGCCGCCCGGGCCACCCCGCTCAGTAGATGTCCTTGCGGGTATTGAGCACGTTGAACTTGCCCGTAGGCGTGACGATGACCGGATCCTTGATGACCTTTTTGAGCTTCCGCGTCTTGTCGTCGACGACGACGATCGCACTCTCCTGGTTCTTGGCGTTCCAGACCGAGAACCAGATCTCGCTGCCGTCCTTGTTGTATTCACCTTGGACGACCCGACGCATCCCTTCGGCGATGCCCGACCAATCGCCGGCCGGGACCACCTCGTAGGGCTTGTCGAGATCGTCGAGATCGAACACGGCGACCGAGGAGGCGATCGACGGGTCCGGGTTCAAGGGCGTGTCGACCCAAAGATTGCGGCTGTTGGGGTGGGTTTTGATGAACAAGGAACCGCCGCCCTGGCCGTAGAGCTTCTTGACGACCTTCCAGGCATATTGTGGGTGCTTCTCGGGATCGGTGCCGATGATGCTGATCGTGTCGTCGCCGAGGTGCGAGGTCGCCCAGACCGGGCCCCACTGTTTGCTCACGAAGTTGGCGCCGCGGCCGGGATGGGGGGTCTTACCCCCGCTGTCGATCAGGGCGGCGAGCTTGCCCTCCTTGGTGTCGACGATCGCGATCTTGTCGCGGGCGTTGGCCGCTACGAGGAAATAGCGCTTGCTGCGGTCGAAGCCGCCGTCGTGGAGGAAGCGCTCGGCTTCGATCGACGTCACCTTGAGGTTCTTGATGTCGGTGTAGTCGACCAGGTCGATTCGGCCGATCTCCTTGATGTTGACGATGAATTCCGGCCGGTGGTGCGACGCGACGATCGAGGCGACACGCGGCTCCGGGTGATATTCCTGGGTGTCCCAGGTCATGCCACGGGTGCTCACGATCTTGAGCGGCTCGAGGGTGTCGCCCTTCATGATGACGTATTGTGGCGGCCAGTAAGAGCCGGCGATCGCGTAGGTGTCCTCCCAGCCCTGCATCTTGCTGGTCTCGACCGAGCGAGCCTCGTAGCCGATCTTGATCGTCGCCACGGTCTGCGGCGGATCCATCCAGAGGTCGATCAGGTTGACGAGCCCGTCCCGGCCGATGGTGAAGAGATAACGCCCGGAAGCCGACAGCCGGGAAATGTGAACGGCATAACCCGTGTCGAACACCGCCCGGATCTCGTAAGTCGCGCCGTCGATGAGAGCGACCTTGCCGGTGTCACGGAGTGTCACCGAGAACAGATTGTCGATGTCGAGCTTGTTCTGCTGGGTCTTGGGGCGCGCCTCGGGCGGTACGATGACCTTCCAGGAGGCGCGCATCTCTTTCAATCCCCACTCGGGCGGGGCGACCGGGTCGTTCAAGAGATATTTGACCATGAGCTCGACCTGGGCCGGCGTGAGGTCACCCGAGGTACCCCAATTCGGCATGCCGGCCGGCGAGCCGTACTCGATGAACGTCTTGAGGTATTCGGCACCCTTCTCGCGAGTGATGTCGGTCGTGAGCGGCTTGCCCGTCGCCCCCTTGCGCAGCACACCGTGGCAGCCGGCGCAGCGCTCGAAGTAGATGCGGTTGGCCTCGTCGAATTCGGCCTTGCTCAAGGGAGGAATACCGGGCTGGGCACCGGGTGGCTGCAGGCCTTTTTCCTTGAGCACGTCGAGTGCCGGCTCGTAGGGTGGCACCGTGGGCTTGTGCTTCTCGAGCTCGGCCGGCGTGGGTGCCTGCTGCGCCTCCGTCACCCCGGCCGCCAGGAACAGCGCGAGCGCCACGCCCGTGCTCGTGAGCATCGTCGCGCGAGCCGTCGTCCTCATCGTGACCCCCTCCGGGACTCCTCGCTGGCCCATGGAGCGGAGCACGGCCCGGGGCCGCCGTCCTTGACGACGGTCAAGGTCGAAGGGGGGCGGCTGGGCTCGACTGTGGCGCACGCGGATCGTCGGAGCACGCGCGTGGCACCTCTTCTCCTCGCCCTGATCCTGCTGCTCGTCGCGGCGGTCGAAACGGGCGCCCGAGAGCCCGGTCCCGACGCGCTCCGCCGAGCGTTCCCCGGGGCCGACGCCTTCGGTCCCATGGAGGGCGAGCCACCCGCGGCCACCGCCTATCGCGCGGGCGAGCCCGTGGGCTGGGTGTTCTCTTCCTGGCTGACCGTTCGCTCGACCGGCTATTCCGGCGCCCGGCTCGACCTCCTCGTGGGCCTCGACCGCGCGGGTCGCATCACCGGGGCGGTGATCCTCGAGCAGAAGGAGCCGATCCTCGTCACCGGCCGCGATCAGGGCGACCTCGAGGCCTTCCTCGCTCGCTACGTCGGTCGCGACGTGCGCGCGCCGGTCGAAGTCGGTCGGGGTGCCGCGGCACGCGGGGGCATCGACGCGGTGAGCGGGGCCACCATGACCTCGCTCGTCCTGCACGACGCGCTTCTGAAGTCGGCCCGCGCGGTCGCCCGCGCCCGCGGCATCCTCGGCCCGACCGGCGGGCTCGATCTCGAGGGCTTCGCGCCGGCCTCTTGGGCCGAGCTCGAAGCCATGGGCGCGCTCGTCCGCCTGCGCCTTTCCAATCGCGAGGCCGAGGCCGCTTTCGCCCGTCGCGGTACCGTCTTGTTCCTGGAGGCGATGGGCCGGCCCGACCCCGAGGCGACCTTCCTCGAGGTCTGGACCGGGCTCGCCACGCCCGCCCGGGTGCTCCGCAACCTCCTGGGCGAGCGCGCCGAGACGCGGCTGCGCGGCGGACTCGCCGCCGACGATACCCTCCTGTTCGTGGCCGCCCGCGGCCTCGCCTCGATCACCGGCCCGAATTGGCGGCGGGCCGGTCGACTGGAGCGGCTCGCCATCGTCCAGGGCGAGCGGACGATCCCGGTCTCGGCGAGCATGGTGCGGCCGATCGAGCGGCTCGTGGTCGAAGATGCCCCGGAGCTGCGCGAGCAGCTGCTCCTCGCGCTCCCGGCAGCGAGCGGCTTCCGGCCGGAGGAGCCCTGGCGTCTGCAGCTCCTCCTCCCCTCCCTCGCCGAGCCGGCCTCGACACTCCTCTTGGAACTCCCCTATCGGCCACCCGCCGCCCTGCTCCACCCGCTCCCCGAGCCGGCCGCCGAGCCCGCCTGGCTCGCCGTCTGGCGCAGCCGCACGGTCGACCTCGCGCTGCTCGGGGTCGGCCTCGCTCTGTTGACGGCGATCCTCACCCTGCAGCCGCTGATCGTCCGCGATCGCCGGCTCTGGCAGCGCCTGCGCGTGGTCTTCCTCCTCTACACGCTCCTCTTCTTGGGCTTCTGGGCCAAGGCGCAGCTTTCGATCGTCAACGTCACGACCTTCTCGCAAGCGCTCTTGACCGGCTTCTCCTGGGATCTTTTTCTTCTCGAGCCTCTGATCTTCGTTCTGTGGACGTACGTTGCCCTCGCCCTCGTCTTCTTGGGTCGCGGTGTCTATTGCGGTTGGCTCTGCCCGTTCGGCGCTCTCCAGGAGCTCCTCGCGGCGGTGGCGACACGGCTGCGCCTACCCCAGCTCGCCGTCCCCTTCCCGCTCCACGAGCGGTTGCGCGGGGTGAAGTTCGCCATTCTCCTCGTGATCCTGGGGCTTTCGCTCGGTGCCCTCGAAGAGGCGATCCACGCCGCCCGCATCGAGCCGTTCAAGACCGCGATCGTGTTGCGCTTCCTCGACGCGCCCGGAGCCGTCGCCTGGGCGGTGGCGCTCCTCGCCGCCGGGCTCTTCGTGAACCGTTTCTTCTGCCGCTATTTGTGCCCCTTGGGCGCGGCGCTCGCGCTGCCGGCGCGGCTGCGCCAGTTCGAGTGGCTCGAGCGGCGCTGGCAGTGCGGCCAGAAATGCCGGATCTGCGAGGCCACTTGCCCGGTCCAAGCGATCCACCCGGACGGCAAGATCCACCCGGGCGAGTGCATCCACTGCCTGCGCTGCCAAGTGAACTTTCACGACGACCGGCTCTGCCCGCCCTTGATCGAACGTCGCGCCCGCGCCGAACGGCGCGAGGTTTTGGCGCGCGCCGGTTACGCCGCCGCCGAGCGGGGAGAGAGCTGAGTCCCTTTTCCCCCGCTCGACCCTCGGGCAGCATGGCTGCGGCGCCTCGAGGGGGAGGGAGCCATGGTCGAGCCGGCAGCTGCCCGCGAGCGGGTGGACGCGCTCTTGCGCCGGACCGGCATGACCGCGGACGAGCTGGCGCTGGTCCGTGTCGTGCCGCTCTTCGCGGGGCTACCCCTGAACTCCCTCGCGGCCTTGCTGGCGGACGCGCGGGTCCACGAACATCCGCGGGGCGCCACGCTCTTCCTCCAAGGCGACCGGGCGGACCGCTTCTACATCGTGCTCGACGGCTGGGTCCGCCTCTATCGCGAGACCCCGGACGGCGCGGAGATCACGATCGCGCTCTTCGCCCGGGGTGAAAGCTTCGCCGAGGCGGCGATGCTCGGGCCCGCCCGCTTCCCGGTCTGCGGGGTGGTGGCGGAGCCCTCGCGCCTCCTCCACGTCCCCGCCTCCTCCTTCCTCGGCGCCCTCGAGGCCGACCGCCTGCTCTGCCGCAACCTCATGGCCTCGATGGCGCGGCGGCTGCAGGCCTTCGTCCGCCAGATCGAAGCGCTCGCGCGCCGGTCCACCGTCGAGCGGCTCGCGGCGTTCCTCGTCAAGCTCTGCGCGGGTCGCCGTCCGCCCGTGGTGCTCGACCTGCCGCTCGACAAGACGCTCGTCGCGGCCCGGCTCGGCATGCAGCCCGAGACCCTCTCGCGTGCCTTCGCTCGGTTGCGCCGGCTCGGGGTCACGACGGTCGGTCACCGGGTGCGGATCGAGGACGTCGACGCGCTGCGGGCGATCGCCGAGCCCGACGAGGGTTGAGCCCGGCCCGCTCCGGCGTTCAGGCCTCGAGCAGCATCCGCTCCGGCGCCTCGATGCACTCCTTGACCCGGACCAGGAACGAGACCGCCTCGCGGCCGTCGATGATTCGATGGTCGTAGGAGAGGGCGAGATACATCATGGGTCGTGGCTCGATCCGCCCGCCCACGACCATCGGCCGCTCCTGGATCTTGTGCATGCCGAGGATGCCGACCTGCGGCGGGTTGAGGATCGGCGTGGACAGGAGCGAGCCGAAGATCCCGCCGTTGGTGATCGTGAAGGTGCCGCCCTGCAGCTCCTCGATGGCGAGCTTGCCCTCGCGAGCGCGCCTGCCGAGATCGGAGATCCGCTTCTCGATGTCGGCGAAGGAGAGCAGATCGGCGTCGCGCACGACCGGCACGACCAAGCCCTGGTCGGTCGAGACGGCCACCCCGATGTCGTAATAATGCTTGTAGACGATCTCCTCGCCGTCGATCTCGGCATTGACCGCCGGGAACGCCTTCAAGGCCTCGATCGAGGCCTTCACGAAGAAGCTCATGAAACCGAGCTTGACCCGGTGCTTTTTGACGAAGGCGTCTTGATACCGCTCGCGCAGGGCCATCACGGCGCTCATGTCGACCTCGTTGAAAGTCGTGAGCATGGCCGCCGTGTTCTGCGCCTCCTTGAGACGCTCGGCGATGCGCTTTCTGAGGCGGGTCATCCGCACCCGCTCCTCGCGGGCGGCGCGCGCCGGCGCTGCGGCCCGGGGCGTGGGCGAGGGCAGCGCGCCGGGTGCCGGGGGCATCACCGGCTCGGCCGCGGCGCCGTGTGCCGCAGCAGCGGCCGCCGCGGCCCGCACATCCTCTTTGGTGACCGTACCCTTGGGACCGGTCGGGGTCACCGCGGCGAGGGCGATGCCTGCCTCGGCAGCCTCCTTGCGGGCCGCCGGGCCGGCCCGTACCTCGAGAGCGGGCCCCGGGGCCGGCTCGGCCGGCGCCGGGGCGGACACTGCGGGAGCCGGAGTGGCTGCCGCCACCCCCTCGGCGATCCGGCCCACGACCGTCCCGACCGCCACGTCCTTGCCGGCCTCGACCAGGATCGCTTCGAGCACGCCCGAGGCCGGTGAGGGGACCTCGAGGTTGACCTTGTCGGTCTCGAGCTCGACCAGCGGCTCGTCCTGCGCCACGGTGTCGCCCGGCCGCTTGAGCCAGCGGGCGATCGTCGCCTCGGTGACCGACTCGCCGAGCGTCGGCACGCGGATCTCGATGCTCATCGCGGGTCCCCCTCGCCGTCGGTCAGCCGAGGCCCAGGGCCTCGGCCACGAGCTGGCGTTGCTCGCGCTCGTGCTCGGCATGGTAGCCGGTGGCCGGCGAGGCCGATGGTCGCCGGCCGGCATAGATCGGTCGGCGCTGTGCCTTGCCCTGCGTCTCCATGATGTTCTCGAGGCGCGGGGCCACGAAGAACCAGGCACCCATGTTCCGTGGCTCCTCCTGGCACCAGACGTAGGTGGCATCCGGCCGGTAGCGGGCGAGTTCGGCCGTGACGGCCTCTTCGGGGAAGGGGGCGAGCTGCTCGAGCCGGATCAGTGCCACCTTGCCGTCGAGGCCGGCCTCCTCGCGGGCCGCCAAGAGCTCGTAATAGACCTTGCCCGAGCAGAGCACGACCCGCTCGACCGCGCGGTCGGCCTCGGAGGGCGGCTGCTCCCACATCACCCGGTGGAAGCTCGTGCCCGGGCCCATCTCGGCGAGCGTGCTCACACAGCGCTTGTGCCGCAAGAGCGACTTCGGCGTCATGACGATCAAGGGTTTGCGGAAGTCGCGGTGCAGCTGCCGGCGCAGCATGTGGAAATAGTTGGCCGGCGTGGACGGGTAGCAGACCTGGATGTTGTGCTCGGCGTAGAGTTGGAGGAAGCGCTCGAGCCGCGCCGAGCTGTGCTCGGGGCCCTGGCCCTCGTAGCCGTGCGGGAGCAGGCAAACGAGCCCGGACATCCGCAGCCACTTGGATTCGCCCGAGCTGATGAACTGGTCGAAATAGACTTGCGCGCCGTTGGCGAAGTCGCCGAACTGGGCCTCCCAGATCGTCAGGCAGTTCGGGTCGGCGAGGCTGTGGCCGTATTCGTAGCCCAGCACCGCTTCTTCGGAGAGGTGGCTGTCGAAGCACTCGAAATCGTGCGGATCCGCGGGGATGGTCTGGAGCGGGACGTAGCGCTCCTCGGTCTCCTGATCGTAGATGATCGCGTGGCGCTGGCTGAAGGTGCCGCGTCCCACGTCCTCGCCCGAAAGGCGCACCGCGAAGCCTTCGGCCAACAGGGTCGCGAAGGCCAAATGCTCGGCCGTCGCCCAGTCGATCCCCTCGCCCGCGCGGATCGCCTCGCGCCGCTGGGCGATGATCCGCTTGAGCCGGGGATGGACGCGGAGCGTCTCGGGCAGCTCGGTGATCCGCTCGCCGAGCTCCCTGAGCCGCTCGATCGGCACCGCGGTCGAGCCGCGCACGTAGGCCTCCGGCGCCCGCTTGAGGCCCTTCCAAGCCCCCTCGAGCCAGTCCGCCTGGTTGGGCTTGTAGCTGCGCGAGGCCTCGTGCGCTGCCTCGAGCTGGCGGTTGACCGCGGCGAGCAGCTCACCGGCCTCACCCGGCTCGAGGATCCCCTCGCGTTCCAGGGCCTGGGCATAGAGTTGCCGGACCGTGGGGTGCCGGGCGATCTTCCGATACATGATCGGCTGGGTGAAAGACGGCTCGTCCCCCTCGTTGTGGCCGTGCCGGCGGTAGCACCAAAGGTCGATGACGACGTCCTTCTTGAACTTTTGGCGGAACTCGGTCGCCAGACGCGCCACCCTGGTGACCGCCACGGGATCGTCGCCGTTGACGTGGAAGATCGGACACTGCACGCCGCGCGCCACGTCGGAAGGATAGGGCGAGCTCCGTGAGGCGTGCGGGCTCGTCGTGAAGCCGATCTGGTTGTTGATGATGAGGTGCACGACCCCGCCGATGCGGTAGCCCTTGAGCTCGCACATCTCGAGGCATTCATGGACCACGCCCTGGCCGATGAAGGCGGCATCGCCGTGGATCAACAGGCCCATCACCCGCGAACGCTCGGCGGTGTCGCCGCGCAGGCGCTGTTTGGCGCGGACCTTGCCCATGACGACCGGATTGACCGCCTCGAGGTGCGAGGGGTTGGCGGTGAGCGAAAGATGGATCGTGCGCCCGTCGGGAAGGGTCCGGTCGGTCGAGGTTCCGAGATGGTACTTGACGTCTCCCGAGCCCAGGAACCGGTCGTAGACCGCGGCCCCCTGGAACTCCGAGAGGATCGCCGCGTAGGGCTTGCCCATCACGTTGGCGAGCACGTTGAGCCGGCCGCGGTGTGCCATGCCGAGCACGATTTCCTCGACGCCGAGGCCGGCCGCGGTGCGGATGATCGTCTCGAGCGCCGGGATCGCGCTTTCGCCGCCGTCGAGTCCGAACCGCTTGGTGCCCGGGAACTTGACGTGCAGGAACTGCTCGAATCCTTCGGTGACGGTCAACTGTTCGAGGATCTCGCGCTTCTCCTCGGCCGTCACGTCGGCGAAGGTCGCCGGGTTCTCGACCCGCGCCTGGATCCAGGCCTTCTGCTCGGGATCCTGGATGTGCAGGAACTCTATCCCGATCGTGCCGGAGTAGGTCCGCTGCAGAACCTCGACGATCTTCCTGAGCGTCGCCTTCTCGAGGCCGAGTACGTAGTCGAGGTAGAACTCGCGGTCGAGGTCGGCCTCGGTGAAGCCGTAGGTGCGCCAGTCGAGCTCCGGATGATAATCGTTGCCGGTGAGACCCAGGGGGTCGAGCTTCGCGATCAGGTGCCCACGCACGCGGTAGGCGCGGATCAGCATGATCACGCGCAGATGATCGCGCACCAGTGCCTTGACGGCCGGGGAGTCGAGGCTCGGCGCGATCACAGCGACCGGAGCCCCCACCCGCTCCGCGACCACGCGCAGCTCGCGGCGCCTCGGCTCGAGCGCGGCCCGCGCCCGCTCGAAGAGCTGGCGATTGTCCGGGCCGAGCTCGTCGAAATAGGCCCGCCAGGAGGGATCCACCTGCTGCGGGTCGGCGAGATAACGCGCGTAGAGCTCTTCCAGGAACGCGCCGTTGCCGCCGTAGAGGAAGGAGGTCTGCTCGAGCTCGCGTCGTGTCGCCATGCCCGCCCGCTCCTCCAGTCGAAAGGCGCCTCGAGGCGCCGGGTCGATCCTCAGCGGCCGAGTGCTTCGGCCATCGCCCGGCCGATCGCCGCCGGACTTTCGGCGATCACGATGCCGGCCGAACGCATCGCCTCGATCTTCTCGTCGGCCCCACCCTTGCCGCCGGCGATGATCGCTCCGGCATGGCCCATCCGCCGGCCCGGCGGGGCGGTGCGCCCGGCGATGAAGCCGGCGACCGGCTTCTTCACTTTCGAGCGCTTGAGGAACTCGGCCGCCTCCTCTTCGGCGCTGCCGCCGATCTCGCCGATCATCACGATGCCCTCGGTACCGGGATCGGCCAGGAAGAGCTCGAGCACGTCGACGAATTCCATGCCCTTCACGGGATCGCCACCGATCCCGACGCAGGTCGACTGGCCGAGGCCGAGCTTGCTCGTTTGAGCGACCGCCTCGTAGGTGAGCGTGCCCGAGCGCGAGACGATGCCGATCGTGCCGGGTGTGTGGATGTGGCCCGGCATGATGCCGATCTTGCACTGGCCGGGGGTGATGACGCCCGGGCAGTTGGGGCCGACGAGACGGGTTCGCGAGCCCTGCAACGCCCGCTTCACCTTGACCATGTCGAGCACCGGGATCCCCTCGGTGATGCAGACCACGAGCGGGATCTCGGCGTCGATCGCTTCGAGGATCGCATCCGCGGCGAAGGCCGCCGGGACGTAGATGACCGAGGCGTCGCAGCCGGTCGCGGCCTTGGCCTCGGCCACGGTGTCGAAGACCGGCAAGCCGAGATGGGTCTCGCCCCCCTTGCCCGGGGTCACCCCGCCCACCATGCGGGTTCCGTAGGCGATCGCCTGCTCGGAGTGGAACGTGCCCTGGGCGCCGGTGAAGCCCTGGCAGATGACCTTGGTCGAGGCGTCGACGAGGACGGACATCAGGCGGCCTTCCGAACGGCGGCGACGACCTTCTGCGCGGCATCGGCGAGGTCGTCGGCGGGGATGATCGAGAGGCCCGACTCGGACAGGATCCGCTTGCCGAGCTCGACGTTGGTGCCCTCGAGGCGGACCACGAGCGGCACGTTGAGATTGACCTCGCGGGCGGCGGCCACCACGCCCTCGGCGATCACGTCGCAGCGCATGATGCCACCGAAGATGTTGACGAGGACGGCCTCGACGTTCGGGTCGGACAGAAGCAGCTTGAAGGCGGCGGTCACCCGCTCCTTGCTCGCACCTCCGCCGACGTCCAAGAAGTTGGCCGGCTCGCCCCCGTAGAGCTTGATGATGTCCATGGTCGCCATGGCGAGCCCGGCACCGTTGACCATGCAGGCGATGTTGCCGTCGAGCTTGATGTAGTTGAGCTCGTGCCGGCTCGCTTCGATCTCGTGGGGATCCTCTTCGTCGAGGTCGCGGAGCTCGACGATCCGCGGCTGGCGGAAGAGGGCGTTGGCGTCGAAGTTCATCTTGGCATCGAGGGCGACGAGGTCGCCCTCGGCGGTCAGCACGAGCGGGTTGATCTCGACCAGGCTCGCGTCGCGCTCGACGAAGCAGGCGTAGAGGCCCTTCATGAAGGCCACGGCCTTCTGCACTTCCTTGCCCTTGAGGCCGAGGCCGAAGGCCAGCTTCCGCCCGTGGAAGGGCTGGAAGCCGATCACCGGGTCGATCGCCACTTTCAGGATCTTCTCCGGTCGGTGCTTGGCGACCTCCTCGATCTCGACCCCACCCTCGGTCGAGGCCATGAAGGTCACCCGCGCGGTCGTCCGGTCGAGCACCGCGCCCAGATAGAGCTCGCGGGCGATCCGGCAGCCCTGCTCGACATAGACCCGCTTGACGATCCGCCCCTGCGGCCCGGTCTGGGGGGTGACCAACGTCATGCCGAGCATCGCGTCGGCGAGCTGGCGGACCTCCTCGATCGAGCGGGCGAGCTTCACCCCGCCGGCCTTGCCGCGGCCGCCCGCGTGGATCTGCGCCTTGACCACCCAAACCGGACCGGGCAGCTCGCGGGCGACCTGCTCGGCTTCCTCGGGCGTGTAGGCGACCCGCCCCTCGAGGGTGCCGACGCCGTATTCGCGCAACAGCGCCTTGGCCTGGTACTCGTGGATGTTCATCGGGTCCTCGTGCCGAGGGTCGAGAGGCTCAAAGGACGACCGCCGCGCACAAGTTCCGGACGGCAGCCACCGACTTTTCGAACATCGCCCGTTCCTCGGGATCGAGGGCGATCTCGACGATCCTCTCGACGCCGCCCGCGCCGATCACCACCGGCACGCCCACATAGAGATCGCGGACACCGTATTGCCCGTTCAAATAGGCGGCGCAGGGCAAGAGCCGCTTTTGATCGAGCAGGTAACTCTCGGCCATGGTGATCGCCGAGGCGGCGGGGGCGTAAAAGGCCGAACCGGTCTTCAACAGATTGACGATCTCGGCACCCCCGTCGCGGGTCCGCTGGACGATGGCAGCGACCCGCTCCTCGGAAATCCAACCCATCCGCACGAGATCGGGCAACGGGATCCCGGCGACCGTGGTGTAGCGGACGAGCGGCACCATGGTATCGCCGTGGCCGCCGAGCACGAAGGCGGTGACGTCCTCGACCGAGACGCCGAGCTCGCTCGCGACGAAGTAGCGGAAGCGGGCGGAGTCGAGCACACCGGCCATGCCGACCACGCGCTCGGGCGGCAGGCCGGAGACCTTCTGCATCACCCAGACCATCGCGTCCAAGGGATTGGTCACGACGATCACGAAGGCCTGCGGGCAGTGCCGAGCGATCGCCTCGGCCACGCCCTTGATCACCCCGGCATTGACCGCGATCAGATCGTCGCGGCTCATGCCGGGCTTGCGCGGCACACCGGCGGTGACGATCACCACGTCGGCGCCGGCGATCGCCGCGAGGTCGTTCGAGCCCGTAAGCGCGGCGTTGAAACCCGCCACCGGCCCGGTCTCGGCGAGATCGAGCGCCTTGCCTTGCGGCACGCCCTCGACCACGTCCACGAGCACCACGTCACCGAGTTCGCGCTGCGCTGCCAAAAGCGCGAGCGTGCCGCCGATCTGGCCGGCGCCCACGAGCGCGATCTTCCTCCGTGCCATGCCTCACCTTCGCTGGCGGGTGCGGTGTTCGCGCGGCCGCGCGGACCGCGCACCTTCTAGCCGCACCCCCCTCGCGCGACAAGGCGAAGCGGGCCGCGCCCATCCGTGCTGCACTGCGACATTCGGCGCGCCGGCCGGACCCGGTCGGCCGATCGAGGCGCTCAAGCCGTGCCGAAGGTCGTGGCGTTCTCGATGTTGACGAACGCCGGGACCACCTGGTTGAGCACGTGGAAGGCGGTCGAGAAGCCGTAGGCCGAGCCCGTCCCGTCGCGGTCGACTTCGACGCGGACGTCGTTGAGCCCGCCCGAGCCGTCGAGATCGGCCACCACGAAGCGCAGCCAGTTCGACGCGTCGGGCGCCCTCGGGTCGAACGCGGTGCCGCGGAAGAACTTCTCGAGATCGAGCCGGTCGCCCTGCGCGCTGTTGAAATCGACGATGGTATCGATCCCGTCCGAGAGCGCCGTCCAGACGAATCGGTCCGCGCCGCGCCCGCCGATCAAGACGTCGTTGCCGCCGAGGCCGATCAGCACGTCGTCACCGTCGCCGCCGTTCAGCGTGTCGTTCCCGGAACCGCCGACCAGCAGATCGTTGCCGCCGAGACCGAAGAGGCTGTCGTTCCCCTTGCCGCCGAACACCGCCTCGGCGGCGTCGGTGCCGACGAACGAGTCGTTGCCGTCGCCGAGCAGGATCCGATTGTCCTCGATCACGAGCCGCGTCGTGGCCGGAGCGCTCCGGGCACCGCGCTCGTCGGTCACCGTCACGGTCACATCGCGCACACCCGCCACGATCGTGCCGGTGCTGTTCGTGAAGGTGACGAGCCCGAGGGCCTTCTCGTACTTGTCGACCGTGTCGATCCCGCTGAAGGCGAGCTCGGTCGCAGAAACCTGCGTCACGCGGATCGTTGTCCCGTCGACGAAGCCGTCGCCGTCGGCGTCGGCGCCGGCCAGCAAGCCGAGCGTGTCGCCCGGGCGGATCCCGGCGGTCAGCCGGACCGCGGCAGCCGCGATCCGATCTCCGTCGGCATCGCCGATCGCGGCATCGAGCAGCCCCGACGCGTTGCCGAGGAACAGAACGTCGCCGAGCGAGACTTCACCGAAGCGGACGGCGATCTCGACATCGTTGAAGTCGCGGTCGGCACGCCCCGTCCAGGGCCGGCTCGGATCGCTCGGATCCTGCGTGCCGGGAACCGCGAAGCGCGTGCCGAGCCGACCCGGCATGTCCTCGAACGCGGCGGCGACGTCGCCGCTCGCATTGTCGTAGCCCGAGATCACGTGCCCCAGGCCCATCGGATTGAGGGGGTTGGTGTTGGGTGTCGCGGGGTCGGGATCGGCGGAGAAGAAGACGACCGGGAGAAGGGTCTCGGTCCCGTTCGGCGCGACGTGCACGACGCGCGGCGGACCGCTCAGCGTGTCGAGGTCGGCCGGACCGCCGGTGGTCGGATCGCGGATTTCGATGCGGCCGGTCGAAAGATCGACACCTGGGAGCTTGCCACCGTTCTGGACGACGAACAGCCCGAGGGTGGAGCCGGCCGGCAGCACGCCCAACGATACCGTGTCGCCCGGCGAGAGCGGGCCGCGCGGGCCCGGAAAGCCGGGCGGATCGCTCTGGTCGTTGACCTGCGGGAAGACGATCCGGGCATCGGCGAACCGCCCGTCCGGGCCGATCCGGAACGCCCCCAAGGCGTTCACGAGCCCGGCGGTCTCGCCCGTGAACACGATCGAGACCTCGCGGTCGACGTCGGCCGTGACGTAGCCCGGCGACAAGCCGTTGACCGCCGCCTCGTCGATCGGTCCGCCCTCGCGGGTGACCGGCAGCGGCTGGTCACCCGGCGGGTTGAAGCCGATCGGGTCCGCGACGATCGAGGCGGTCACGGTCGAGCCGAGCGTGACGGTCGGCGGCGTGTTCTCGGGCCGTGTCTCGCCCTCATCCCCGGGCAGTGCGCCGAAGGTTCGCAGCTCCTCGAACAGGACGCCGCGCGACAGCTCGGTCGGATCGAGCGGGCCGGTGATCGGCACACCCGTGCCGATGCCGTCCTGTACGTAGGGCGAAAAGCTGGCATTGCCGGGGGTGGCGGGCTGCGGCCCGGCGGGCGGAGCGGTCGGGATGACGGTCTGCCCGGCAGCATCGACCACCGCGCTCTCGAACAGGAAGGTGTTGGTCACCGGTGGCCGCCCGGCGACCGAGATCGTGACGTTCGGCACGGCGAAGAAGCCGTCCAAAGTCAGGACCCCGCCGTTCGGCGTCTCGACGATCAGATCGTCGCCCTGGACCAGATACTTGGCCTGCGGTGGCAGGAATTGGGGGTCGGGCAGGGCGAAGCGCATGCCGGGCAGCACCTTGACTCCGACCGGCTGGCCCGGAGGTGGCGGCGGGAGCTCGACCCGGCCGGCCACCGGAGCGGCGGTGGCAGCCGGCGGCGGGGTCGCTCCGGCCGGCCCGGTGGCACCGACCGGACCGCCCGGAGCCGGCCCGGCCTGCGCCAGGACCACGGGGGCCGGGGCCGGCGCGGCCGGAGCCGCGGGCGCGGAGGTCGGGGCGGCCGGGGCGTTCATGCGGACCCTCCAGGAGAGCGAGACCGGTCGGCGAGGACGCTAGCGTCAACGCGCGTGTTTGTTAACGCACTATTAGTCTATCCGTGTTCATCTTCTGTCTCAATCGCACGGACGCAACGGCTGGTGTATCGGGGTGCGCATCGACGCTCCCGCAAGCGAAGGGCACGCCGGATGATCCGCAAGACCATGCGCATCGGCGAGGTGCGCACCTCGATCAAGCTCGAGACCGAGTTCTGGAGCTACCTCAAGGAGGTGGCGGACCAGCGCGGGATCCGGCTGTCGGCCTTGATCAACGACGTGGCGGCGGCGACCCCCGACCGGACCAACCTCGCCTCGACGCTGCGGACCTTCTCCCTGGTCCACGCCCGGCTCCGTTCGAGCACGTTGCAGAGCGAACTCGAGCGGCTGTCGCTCGCCGGCAACAGCAACGATCTCGCGCGCGTGCTCGAAGCTTGCCCGCTCCCCAGCTTGCTGCTCGACGCGGAACGCCAGATCAAGCAGCTCAACCGGGCCTTTGCGCTCTGGCTCAACCTCGATCCCAAGGCCACGCTCGGCAAGCGGCTCGACAACATCATGATCCTGCGTGGGCCGAACATGAAGGAGATGTGGTCGAGCCTGGTCGACGGCCGCCTCGGCCGCGCCGGCTTCAACGCCACCTACGTCTCACCCGGCAAGGTTCGGACCTGCCAAGCGCTCGCCATCGGGCTCGGTGGTGGTCAAGCCGACCCGCAGCGCCGGGGCTACGTCGTCATGTTCGAGACCCTGTCGGGCCGAGCCTGAGCGCCCGACCGAACGGGCGAGCCACCGGCTCAGCGCGGCGCCCGCTTGGCGAGGATCCGCTGCAGGGTCCGGCGGTGCATGCCGAGCCGCCGCGCGGTCTCCGAGACGTTGCGGTTGCACTGCTCGAAGACCCGCTGGATGTGCTCCCACCGCACCCGATCCGCGGACATCGGTTGATCGATGGCCGCGGTGGGCTCCTCGAGCTCGCCGCGCAGCGCCGCCACCACCGTC